>Ga0164290_1001041_pt1 | contig 57209 bp, 52 predicted proteins | sample Micstemetagenome_FD_108782 | JGI IMG/M metagenome (GOLD analysis project Ga0164290, IMG submission 108782) | Contaminated culture microbial community from soil near Moab, Utah, USA - Microcoleus steenstrupii SON62 (Illumina Assembly) | ecosystem: Environmental > Terrestrial > Soil > Soil crust...
GGCGACCCACTCAAATGCCGTGCGGATCTGAATCGGCTCGAACGTTTGTGAAAATGCCTCGGCTCGTCTTGCGAGCATCCAATCAAGACCGAATTGGTTGTTCTTGGATTGTCTGGTCATACCTGAGCCACCACTGAACTAGGCCGGATTCCCCCGAGCCAGCGCAGACTACTTAAGCAGTCCAAGAACATACTAGCACGGATACGCACAGCAGGGCCTCGCCCAGTCGTCGCTTCCGCCTCTGGCACTAACTCGAGCTCGCCTATTACTTGCGGTGGCAGGAGTAGCGAAGGGACAATGCCCGCATGAACGAGAAGGAGAGGGCTTCGGAACGAAGGCAAACGATTGGGCGACAGCAATGCCCGCGATGCGGGGAGTGTGCCGCCGTGTGGTTGATGTATGGGCTGACCGAACTCGATGATGAGATACTCCGTGATCTCGAATCGGGGATAATCAATTTGATGGGGTGCACTCTACTCGATGAAGACCCCGAATGGCTTTGTCGGAAGTGTGGACACACTTGGGGCAACGCTGCAGCGAGCTTCGATTAGGCGATTTACCTAGGGCAACCCCAGCAACACTTAATGACCCACTACCCCCATGCCCACTCTCCGCCGCATCCTGAAGTACACGCCGGCCGTGGTGATGGGACTGCTGGTCGTGGGATGGGCCGCGACATCACTCGGTATGTACGCGGCGAGTTTCGGGTTACCTTTGAGCAAGCGGCAATACGCCATCATTGGTAATCGAGGTTCGCTCGCCATGAACTTTCAACACGGAAGTCGTAAACTTCGCTTGTGGTGGTACGCTGGCGACCGACCACCTACCTTGCGACATATGGCTGGCGAATTCCATGCTGAAGGATTCCTCGACGGCGGTGCGAGGGCCTATTGGCAGATCGAACTGCCTTTCATCTTATTCGCAACCGCTCTTAGTCCTCTCGCCATCGGCCCCTTCATCTCCTTCCGCTTCCGCCTCTGGCACTACCTCGCCTACACGGCACTCGTAGCCACTGAACTCGCGTATTACTTGCGGTGGCAGGAGTAGCGAAGGGACAATCGGCGGGATGGCTGAGAACCCGTACGAACCTCCCGCAGAGGCACCCCAGGAAGTCGTTTTCCGACCTTCTGAGCTGGTATCGGGATGCCTTCTAAGGCTCATCCTGTCAGGATGCCTGTTAAAACTCGCCATCTTTTGCCTCTTGCTCGCCGCCGGGTTCGTGCTGATGTACTACGTCTCGCTGGTGGAAGATTGAGCCGCACTGTCCACTATCGCTAGGCGGAATTCGCCACTTCTCTACAACCGATTGCGGCTAGGCGGGTTTGGGCGGGTGTGTGGTTCTAGGGGGACAGTACCACCCCGCCGGCTTCTCGCTTTGGTCGAAACCGACCTATGTGGTCATCAGCGGCAGCCGCGATGTGGAAGACGAGGCCGAAATTCGAGCCGTCGAATTCTCCTACCAATCCCGCGGCGCGGAAGTCTTTCACACTCAGATCGACGGCTGCGTGCGGTTTGAGCTGTCGGCGAGCGGCGTTACTGCGGGCAGTTTTCGCGGCGAATGGTAGAGGTGCTGGTATGCCACGCTTTCGGCTTCTTGGTGCGACGCTGCAGCCACTTTCGATATTCCAAGTGAGTCACGTCGCCACCAACCGCCACTGTAACTAAAATCGGCGGCATGAAAGCAAGCCATGCTCGAATGATCAGTTGGGCGCTGCTGGTAGCCGCCGGATCAAATCTGGCCATCGCTCGGACAGACAACTCCGGTCCCTCGCAGTGCTGTTTATGTTCGCTGGAGTCGCAGGGTTCCTCTATGAGTGGAACCGGTCGTTTCGGGATGCTACTTTTACCGCGAAGGGTGCGGCAATGCGAGAGGTTAATGAGGTTCGCTCAATTGGTTGAAGTTGAGCCTCGATGTGTTCAGGTCGAGTAATGCGGAGTGCGGTGGCCGCGAAGTATCTTGGTGCACTCCGCTGCTGTAACCGCCGCAAACTTTGCCCTGCCGCTACACGTGGGATTTTGTGACCGGTTTTTCATGTAAATGCGGCCGCAGCGGTTGTGACGAAGCTTGCGTTCGCGGCGGCGAAGTTTCATAAAGAGGCGACACGGTTCGCTTCAAGTTCAGTCGCGGTGCAAAGTCCGTTGCAGCAGACCGGCTGGCTGCGAGCAACCGGGCTGCGTTCAGCGCGTATCTACTTTTCGTTCACGTTAGGCGAGGTGCGGCGATGAGTCCGCAACTTCACTTCCTGATTTCGGTGGCGGCGCTCGGCGTGTCGATCCTGGCGCTCGCGTTCTCGGTGCTGAACGCCTTTCCGGGCCTGAAGACGCTGCTGGCCGTGTTCCGCGACGGCGTGCTGTGGCTGGCGCTGTTCTTTGTGCTGGGCGGAGTTAGCTTCATCGTCTGGCAGCGTGCTCAGCATCTGTCGTCGCAGAGCCAGAGCAGTGCTCGGTTGGAGAGCCTGCCGAGCCTCGAATCCGACTTCACGCGGCGTTAGTGTTGTCGAAGCTGAGAGTCGCCAAGTACGAAAATCAGCCGCTGGGCGCTAGCCCACGGTTGACCGCCGAAGTCTGGGCTAGCGCTCAGCGGCTGATCCCGATTTGAACTGTGACAGCGTCAAACGCTGCATCAGCCGTAAAGCACTTGCTCCAGCGGCGGGTCGGCGTCGCCAGGGTCGAACGACCGCAGCCGGGTCATTTGCAGTAGCAGCAGGCCGACGTACAACGGATTTAGTAGCAGATACCGTCGCCACAGGCGGCGTGGCTCTTTACCGAGTCGGTAAAGCCATTCCAGGCCGCGATCCTGCATATACTTGGGTGCCTGAGCCAAATCCCCGGCGATGAAGTTGAACGCGGCACCGACGGACAGCACCGGCATGCTTAGCGCGTCCCGAAATTCATAGGCGAACACTTCCTGTCGCGGACAGCCGAGCCCAACGAGCGTGATCTCCGCTCCGGAGGCGCGAATCGTTGCGATGGTCTCGTCTCGCTCCTCCGGCGTGAGCTTGCGAAATCGCGAAGCGAGGCTGCCAGCGATCTTTAGTTTCGGAAATCGCTCCGCCAACTGAGCCCGAAGCCTAGCCAGCAGCGCTTCGCTGCCGCCGAACAGGAAAATCGACCGCTGCTCTAGCTCCGCGCGGCGGCAAACTTCCAGCGTCAGTCGCGGACCATAAACGCGGTCGGCCAGCTTTACCCCATGCAGCCAGCGCATCGCCCAGCGAACCGGTTGGCCGTCGGGCGTGAGCAGGTCGAACTCGTTCAGCCGATAGCGGTGGCTGCGATCGAGCACACCCGTCATCAGCCCGTGCACGGCGAGAGCCGACACCGCGTAGGGCCGACGGTCGCGCGCCGCATCCATGATCCGCTGCACGGCTGCTTCGTAATCCACGGCATCGACCTGGATGCCCAGCACGTTTTGTTTGCCGTGATCGATCATTGGGCCACCGCCACTTGCCAGCGCTGGCAGTTCTGTTCGTAGATCTCGCGAAGGATCTCCTTCACGTCATACTCGAGCGACCATTCCGGATAATCGGCTTTGAACCGCGAGACATCGCTGATGTACCAAATGTGATCGCCCGAGCGATTGGTCTCCGAGTAAGACCAGTTCATCGGCCGCTCGGTGATCTGTTCGCAAAGTTCGATGGCTTCGAGCATCGAGCAGTTACTGAACCGCGAGCCACCCATGTTGTAGACGGCGCCGTTGCCGGGTCGGCGGAAGAAGCATTCGAAGGCGCGGATCAGGTCGGCGGAGTGGATATTGTCGCGCACCTGCTTGCCTTGATAGCCGAACACGGTGTACGGCGTGCCAGTGGCGGCGCACTTCATCAGATAGGCGAGAAAGCCGTGCAACTGTGTGCCCGAGTGGTTTGGCCCAGTCAGGCAACCGCCGCGGAAGCACCCGGTCCGCAGGCCGAAGTAGCGGCCATACTCCTGCACCATCACATCGGCGGCGACCTTCGACGCGCCGAACACGCTGTGCAGACTGGCGTCGATCGACATCGATTCCGGAATGCCGTTCGTGGCGTACGGATGCGACGGATCGATCTCCCAGCGGCTGGCAAGTTCCACGAGCGGGAGATGGTTGGGCGTGTCGCCGTAGACCTTGTTGGTCGAAGTGAAGATGAACACGGCATCCGAAGCATACTGGCGGGTCGCTTCCAGCAGGTTAAGCGTGCCGACTGCATTCACGCCAAAGTCGGTTTGCGGATCGCGCGCCGCCCAGTCGTGCGACGGCTGCGCAGCTGTGTGAACGACGAGGTCGATCTCGCCTCGATATTGCTGGAAGATGTCGTTGATTGCTTCCGCGTCGCGAATGTCGGCCGAAATGTGGCGATAGCGATCGCCCAGTTCAGACTGCAATCGTTGGCACTGCTCGGCCGTAGAGGCTTCGTCGCCAAAGAAGCGGCGACGCATATCGTTATCGATGCCGACCACTTCCAGCCCCAGATCGGCGAAGTGCCGGGCGGCTTCGGAACCGATCAGGCCGGCCGAGCCGGTGATGATGGCGATGCTCATAGGAAAAACTCCAAGTTGCTAGTTCAAGGTGTTAATTCAGTTCGGAGCCGGCGAGCGAAGGCTCACGCGCCGACGGGGCCAGGTAAAGCGATTCGGCGAGTTGTGCCTCGTCGCTGCGAACAGTCGTCGGCCCGTCCGGGCTTCCAAGCACGATCTCGTAGATTTCGACGAGCCGCTGGTAATTGAGGGCGCTGGTCCAGCGACGGTCATAGACTTCGCGGGCGCTAGTGCGGAGAGATGGGAGCAACTCCGGCGTGTTGAAAACCTCGCCAACTTTTGCCGCGAGCGCATCGGCGTCGCCTGGAGCTACCAAAAAACCGTTCTTTCCCGGTTCGACCATCTCACCAAGGGCGCCGATATCCGACGCGATAACCGGTGTGCCTTTCGCGTTCGCTTCGATGAGCACCTTCGGGCAATGTTCGTAATTCACCGAGGGAATGATCTTGCAGGCTGCCTCGCCCACGATCCGCAGTACGTCGTCGGGCTTTTGTCGGCCGAGCCATTCGATGTGTGGATTACGCTCGGCGGCTTCACGAGCGAGATGCTCGATGGGCCCGGTGCCCAAAATCTGGAGCGGAATCGGCTGCCGCAGGCGCGACCAGGCATCGAGCAGCACGTCGATTCCCTTTTCACTCGACAGCCGAGCCATGCAAACGGCATAGCCGCCACTGCCATCGCCGACGACCGGGTCGCGATCCATGCTGTTGGCTTTGACGACAATCTTCTCCGCCGGGAGCCCGCCTTCGGTGAATTTGCGGCGAGAGAACTCGCTCAGCGCGATGTAAGTGTGCACCTTCTTGCGCCAGGTGCCGATCAGCCGATGCCAGGCGGTCATGCCGGCGAGCACCGAACTGGCCATCGTGCTGCCGCGGTAGCACTTGCGGACGATGCCCGGCCAGGCAAGCGTCTTGGTCAGGCAGGCTTCGCACGTCTTGCCTTCGTACACGAAGAAAGCGTTCGGGCATAGCAGCCGATAGTTATGCAGCGACTGAACGACCGGCACACCTTCGGCAGCCGCCGCGTCGTACACCGCCGGCGAAATCAGCGGGAAGATATTCGTGCAATGCACAAGCTGCGGCCGCTCCTTCCGCAGCAACTGCCGCACTTCGTCGAACGTCTGACGATTCCAAAACGTGTCGCGGGCTACACCGAGGCGACTTTGCTGCTTGATGTCGTCATTGTGCCGCGTGTAGGTAAGCACTTCGTGCCCGCCGTCGCGCAGCATCGCCGCTTCGTCGAGGAACACCTGGTCCTCGCCGCCCCATTGCTGGTAGTAGTTGTGGCAGAGAAGGACTTTCATGCGCCCTCCTTCAATGCCAACTTGGGAGCGGCGCCTCGAAGGCGATAGTAATAGCCAGCCGCGGCCTTCAGGTGCGGCCGCAGCGGGGATGAACGCGCCCATCGACGCATTGCCCACCAGGTGCCGCGCACCGCACGCTGGAGGCGGCCAGCAACTACGCTCCCGGTCGCTACCAGGTGCTGGCCAGTGGCAGCGCGCAACTTGTAGTCTTGATCGCCCTTGCCGAACTCGATTCGGGTGATCCCGTTGCTGACGCCCCATCGCATCAATGACTCATTCAGGAGCCGCCCAGGCGAGTAGGCGTGAAACGCCGAATCGTAGGCGCACCATTGCAAGTGATAGATCGACCCGGAGCGAGGTGACGATTCCGCAGCAATGAGTTGATCTCCGGCCCAAAGTGCACTGGTCATGCCCGAGAAGGACGGAACCGTTTGTGCCGCGATCTGCCTGACCACCTGCTGCACCCAACCGTCTGCCAGTACATCGGGCACGGAAGTGCGGACAAATTGCTCGCGCTTCCAGGCGAGCAGTTGTTCAAGTACTCGAGGATCTCGAGTGTTATGCTCAAATCGAAGTTCACCGAATTCGGTTGCCAATCTTCGCTGCCGGCGGGCCGAGTCCTTCAAGTGCTTCGAACGTGCGTTGCGAGCGTGTTCATAGGCTTCATACCCATCGCTTAGGTCGACGTACGGCGAGACGTCGGTCAGCGCAGCGCTCGCCGTAAATGCCGCCTGCTGCGTGGGAACGTGGTCGAAATCCCAGGCCTGCAGCCGGCAGGCGCGGATGACTTCTTCAGCTGAGACGGCTGGGGGCAATTGACCGATGAAGCCTTGAAAGTCGTTGAGGTGCAACCCGACCGGCTTACCGAGTCCACCGCGAAAGCGGTGGAAAGGAAGCAAGGCCGCCACTTGGCCCGAGTATTCCACGATGGCCACTTCCACATCGCCGCGCACCGCGTCGACGATTGCCGAGAACTCCGGCCGATAGAACGGTCCGTTGAGCGGCGCGCGGCTGCAATCGCACAACTCAGCCCAGCGCTCACGCAGGCCATTATCGAGTTCGCGGAAATGTACGACGTCGATCTTCACAGATGCGCTCATTCCAGACGCTCAAGGCGTCTCGGCCATGGCCGGGGAAGGGTGCTTGGCATTCGAAACACTGGTTGAAACGGTGGAGTTGTCATCGCTGAACGACGACCGCTCGTTGCGGAACTCAATCTGCTCGCGAAACGCCCGCTGATTCAGCAGTAGCGGGGCGATCGAAGCCATCGCATGTCGCACGTAGCCTTCGCACCGCCACAGATCGCAGCAGGTTCCCAGAGCATCTTGCGATCGGCCCAACAGGGAATGGGTAAGGTATCGCGGATAGCGAATTAGCAACGCCTGAGCACCGCGAGCTAGCGCCGTGGCGAGCAGCTTCGCGAGACCGCTCTCTTTGCGATCACGGTCGGCAAAGCACCAGCCAGTTCGTCGGGAGGACCAACGCTGATAATCGGCCGTTAGTCGGTACGCGGGTATACGGTGCCAGACGATCGCCTCTGGATTGAACCAGGCGTCGATACCCGCTTCGCGAATCCGGCGGAACAGGTCGGTGTCCTCACCCGCTTGGCGCAGGCTCTCGTCGAAATTGCCGACCTGTTCGATCACGCTGCGGTGAATAAGCAGATTACCCGTACCGGGCGAGACTCGCTTGCTGTAGCGATGGGGCTCCGTAGAAACCGACTCGCCAAAATTGCGCCTCACGGCCAGTGCCGGCCTAGGGGCGCCATGGGGCAATGACAGCTGCACCGCGCCGCCGACGATCCTTAATTGCTTGTCTTCGGCCATCCGCATCAGCTCGAGAAGCCAGCGAGGATCGGCTTCCTGATCGTCGTCGCAGAACGCGATCCACTCGCCCGACGCCTCAGCCAGACCGCGGTTCCGCGCCGCGGCAACGCCCGGCTTAGCTTCATAGACGCCAGTGATCACAGCTTCGGGGTGGTCGAGGAATTGAGCGATTGTGCTCTGGGTGGAATCGGTCGAGGCGTTATCGACCACGAGCACGTCGTAGGTGAACTTGCCTTCCGTCTCCAGCTTCAGCATGCTGTTGAGTGTGTATGGCAGTTCGTCCGCCCGATTGAACGTGCAGACGACTACCGTCACGTGTCTTGGTCGTGCGCTCACGATCGGTCCTCCCCTTGCGCGTCTGTAAACGGGACGATCGTCACTTGCAGTTCGTCGTTTTCGGAGGGCTCGAATTCGAACGAAGTGGGCGATTGTCCTTCTCGCGGTTCCCGCGTGGCGACGCCGTAGGCTGCGCCCATCAGGGCGAACAAGGGATTGGTGAACCACACGGCATAGGTCAAAGGATTGTCGGTGCAGGCCGAGATGAGAAAGACAAACCAGCCGAGTAAGGTTGCGGCGAACGCATAGCGTACGATTCCTTTCGTTCGAGACATCTCGCGACCGAGCGAAATCATCTGCGAGAACGTTGCAAGCAAGTAGATGCTGAGGCCGAGTATCCCCAGTTCAAACGCAATGCGGAGGTAGTCGTTGTGCGGCAGCGTCATGTCTTCCCACACCGTCGGAACGAATCCGCGTGTCGTACCGACGCCGTAGCCGAGCCAGGGTTTGTTCTCTGCTTCGGAGTAAATCAGCGGCCAGGCTTCGAATCGTCCCGCACCGAGGAACTCTCCTCGCATGACCTGGCTGAGTGTGCCTTTGCCCTCGTAGAAAAAACGCTTCTGGAACACGGGCGTATAAAACAATCCGATGCCCATCGCCAGGAAGACAGCGATCGCTCCGAACCGAATCGTGGTGCTTTTCAGGCGAGGATGAAGCACCGGCACGGCAAGCAAGGCAAGGGTGGCCATACGGCCGCCGGTGACGAACGTCAGCATGATGCACCCAGCCCAGCCGACGAGCGGCCAGAACCATCGATCGGGAATCGCGGCCAGGAAGAACGCTCCGTACAGCGCTAGGGTCAGAGCACAAGCGCGAATGTCGCTCACCAAGCCAGTCACTGCGACAATGCCTAGCTTCTCAGCGACAAACAGAGCCGCAATGCCCGCCGTGGCAATGCCGCAATTTCGGAGCAGCGGCTGCAAGTCGGCAGCACGGCGGATGTAAATCGACGCCAGAACGCCAACTAGTATTGGCAGGCTTAGCTGCAGTGCGTCCTGCACATTCCGCCAGCCGCGGTCGCCCCAGGCAAACGAGCCCCAGACTACGGTCAGCCAGATCAGCCAGCGACCGCTCGGCATGGTCGGTCGAGTGTCGCGGCGGACAGCAAGTTCTGCGAGTAGCAGAAACCATCCCGCGACAAAGTAGGCCAGCCAGAGATAGCCCGTGTATTCCAAGCCGAAGAGGCGAATCCCCTTCAAGCCCCCCGCGGCAGCAGCCAGAGGCACGCTCCAGACATAGATCTGCCCTAGTCGCGGGCGACCATAGTCGCGTAGCGAACGCAAAGCAGGCGTCGAAGCTGGTAGCAGCCAGGCGTTCATAGTGCAGGGGAGAAGCGATCGTTAGCGAGATGCGCGTCGCAGAAGGACCTTAGTGAATGTCTTCAAGATCAACCGGGCATCTCCGACCGGATTGCGCGCGGCGGCGTATTGCAGATCCATCCGCATCCACTGGTCGAAGGTCACATGAATGCCTCCTTCAACCTGCCAGATACAGGTGAGTCCCGGTTTCACTGCCAGACGACGGCGCTGCCATGGCCGACAGTTGCGAGACTCGTCGACTGGCAAGGGACGCGGACCGACCAGCGACATGTCGCCGCGGAGAACGTTCCACAATTGTGGTAGTTCATCGATGCAGGTCTTGCGAAGGAAATGACCGAGCGGCGTGATACGTGGATCGTTGGTTAGCTTGAAGGCTGGGCCGTCTTGCTCGCTAAATCTGCGCAGCTGCGCCTTCATCGCTTCTGCATCGGTGCACATCGTGCGGAACTTGTACATCGTGAAGATGCGACCGCCGACACCTTCTCGCTTCTGCGCGAAAATAACTGGGCCGGGCGAGCCGCGCTTCACAAGCAGTGCCGTTACCGCCAATAGCGGCGATAGAAGCGTGAGGCCGACGCCTGCACCGACCACATCAATAGCTCGCTTCCACAAGGGTTGTTTCAAGATGAGCAGAGACTCAAGCGGACGCGTTTGCAGTACAGGGCTGGCAAACGAGTGCGTGTCGACCTGCGAAAACCTCGCCGTCGATCGCTCACGAGTGCCAAGTGAACGGCGTTCAGACGATGCAAATGCAGCGTCCGATACGGTATCGATCAGGGCCTCCTCCTTTTGCGAGGGACCATTTCCGTGCTCGTTCGGGAACTGCTCGTCGGCCGGATGCGTGTAAACATCGAAGAGCGGAGTAGTCGCCGGATCGTCATAGAAAGCCGAAAGATCGCTGGCGAGCTTATAGGCTCCCTGCGACGATGTGTCCGGAAGAATGACACCCACTCGTTGCCGATCGAACCAGCCGGCCGTGTCGGTGCGGCGAATTCGGCCGCGCAGCACTTCGGCAAGCCGCGCGGTAGATGGAGCGTTCCGCTCCGGTGTAGTAATGACCATCAGCGAGAAGACGCCGTCGTTGCGGTCGACGCGCATCCGCTCGCGCTCAAGTTCCGATTGAAAGGAATCTCGATCGAGCAGCCATGCAGCATGGTTGCCCATGGCGCCGTTGTGTTCGCGGCCAAAAATCCGATGTAGCCAAATCATGGTGTCCAGTCCAAACCAGCGCTGTAGCGTTCCTAGGTGTCACTCTGCCTCTCCTCGCCCTGCCTACCTCTGCCTCGCGCGCTCTCCTCTAGATCTTTGATGCCAGCCACTTCGGAACGTGCTGACGCTGCTTGTTAAGTACTGCGCCAAGCAGCTTAGCGCCAGTGGCACGCAGCCGGGTGACTGCCTCCTGAGCAACATCGGTCAGCACGCCTTCCGATTCCACGACCAGCAACACGCCGTCGAGTTGGTTGGCGAGCTCCAGCGAAAGATCGTCGCTTCCGACGGGAGGCAGGTCCCAAACTGTTAGTCGATGGCCTTCGTGAAGAGTATCCACGGTGCGGGCGATAGCCTGAGCACTGCACCGACGCAGCGAACGAGCATCACCTGTTCCAGCGGTGGCCACGAAAAGGTTGTCGGCACAGAGCTGCAAGCAGGACTCGCGCGGTTCAGCATCCAGAAGGAGATCGCCAAACCCGGGGCCGCGATCGAGCTTCAGCGTTCGAGTAAGCGACGGCCGAGCTGCGTTCGCCTCAACGAGCAATACCGGCTGACGAAATAGTTGCTCAGCAGCCACTGCACACTGCAGGGCCACCGTACTCACTCCTTCGCCGCTCTTGGAACTGGTCACACCGATGGACCGAATGACCGGGCTGTCCGGCTGGCCGGCGAGGCTCCGCATTAGCGAGTAGTACTCGGGCGACGCGCTCAGGGTGGGCGTCGTTCGAGGGCGGCGGGTGGGGCGAGCGGCCGTGCGATGAATCATGGCGCAATCCTTTAGTGAACCTGAGGCAGTGATCGGCCGCTGCGAGGCACCGTCAGCAGTACGGGCACTTGCAAAGCGGTCGACACATCGGCCGGAGTCTTCAGCGAGCGATCCAGGAACTCGCAGGCGAACGCCAGCGAGATGGAACCGCCCACCGCGACAACAAACGCGGCAGCGAGGATGAACAAGGGTTTCGGGAACGTGGGCGAAGCCATCAGGCTGGCCGGCTGCACCACGTTGATGTTCGAAATGCGATCGGCCTCGATGGCCTGATCAATACGCGACTGCTCCACGTTCTCGGCGTACCGACGCAGGTTCATGGCGAGCAAATCGACCGAACGCTGTGCTTCTTCGATCTTTCGCTCACCCTCGTTGAGGTGCTCGACTCGAGCAATCAACTGCTCTCGCTGCTTCTCAATCGCTGCCAGCTGCGCCCGATTGGATTCGAGGCGAGCCTTTTCTTGCGCGAGCTGCAAATCGAGCGACTGCTTGCCGGGGTGCACTGCTTCGGTTGTCTGCGTGCGGAGGACAGGCTCGCTCTCGACCGACTTCTGGGCTTCTGCAATCCGCTCGCGCAAATCCATGACCTGCCGGTGCTCCGGCGTGAACTTGGCGAGCAATTCCGACTCTAGAATCTTCATCCGATACAGCTCTTGCCGCATGGCGTCGGATGCCAGGTTGGCAAAGCCGCTGACTTCCTGCGAAACGTGAGTCTTTGGCAGCGCTGCAAGTTCCTTCGTCAAGCCATCGACCAAGGCCTGCGAGGCAGCCACCTGAGTCGACGCATTAACCCGTGAAAGCTCCAACTGCTGCATCTCGGACTCGAGGTTCTTTCGCTGGCCCTCGACGGAAACAAGCTGCTGCTCGTTCTTGAGATCGCGCAGCTTCGCGGACTGATCTTCCCACTGCTCTTCGAGCAGGTGCAATTGCTCGGCGAAGAAAGTGTGCGAACCTTCGGTATGATGCACGCGAACGTGCTGAGCGCGAGCCGCCTCCAGGAATGCGGCCACAATCTTCTGAGCACGCTCTGGGCTGTTGGCCTTGCAAGAGATGACAATCACCGACGAGCTGCGCTCGGCTGACACGTCGAACGATTTTTCGAGCGCGCGGACTGCCTTCTCCTCAAGCGGCACCTCGGTCAGGATGCCCAGATCGAGCGCCACGCCACGGATGCTTTGCTTCACGTCGTCGACAGATAGCCAGGGTTTCTCGGCTTCGTCCGCTTCGCCTTTACCTTCATCCGGACCGGCGAGGACATACTCGGGCGTCAGTTGTTTCACGACCTCTTCGTAGATGGCTCGGCTGAGCAGCAGGTCGCGAACGGTTTGCATTTCCGCCTCCACCGACTTGTGCAACGGATTCGTCGCACCGGTGCTGGCAGTGGGATCGAGCGTGACGGATTCGCGTCCGACCCGAACCAAGATGCGGGACTGCGAAAGGTAGGTGCGTGGCAGGACCATCAAGGCGCCTACTGCGAGCACCATGATTGCCAGAAAGGTGAAAATCACCTTGCCGCGATGCCGCAAAACAATGCGGGCGATGTCACGCGGCTGAATTGGTGGAGGGGTTCGACGAGGCATATTAGCATTCCCAGCGAAACGGCTTGCTCCGACCACGCTCGCTTACGCAGGCAGAACGTCGCGTTCGCTCACTCCAGTTAAATTGCGAGTTTCGAAAGCGGAAGGGTGATCAGGTCGCAGGCGCTCGAGGATTCAGCAATCGGGGCAAGGAAGGACGGGTCGTAACGACGACCGCCGATGCGGCTAGGCGGGATGTTAAGCGATCTTAGCGCAGGAGCGCGCAGCGGTAGCGCGTCAGTCGCAAAGGGCTTGCTCCGCCTGAGCAGCGGCAGATCAACCTGGTTCGTCAGGACGTTCGAACCCGCGTTCCTCCCAAGCGTCGGTTTTGGGGAAATTACCGAGAGGAATTAAGGCACGCTTGCGGCGGCGCCAGAGGCCGAGGTTGCCACGGCCTATTGCCGGGCACACCCTACCGAACACACGGGAGTTTTAGGCAGGTGCGACGGGTGGAGTCGTCCTGAAGATTCACCCATTGCGCTCGCCGCGCGTTAAGTTGTCGGATTCCGTTGAAGTGGGCGATGAGGGACTCGAACCCCCGACATCCACGGTGTAAGCGTGGCGCTCTAACCAACTGAGCTAATCGCCCTCGTCGGAAGCAAGCTGAAGCCGGTGATCCAAGTTCCCCTAGCTCGCATCCGTGCTTGCCTGCCGAGGTGCGGCAGGAAGACTTTGCCGAGTGTACCGGTAAAGCCGTCTATACCGCCAGGGTAGGCCTCAACAATCTAGAGAAGAGGGGTAAAGACTGTCAAGCGTCTTTGCAGCAAAAGAAGTCCGTCTCCAAGGACGGCTAGGTAGCGGCATCAACCCGCCGGTCGACGCTCAACTTGCTGGCCCGCCTGTTCCGACTTCTTCTCCTGTGCGTACCAATAGCGCCAAGCCCGCTGGTCGAAGCCGAAGTTGCTGCCTCCGCTTAGTTTGGTGAGCGTATCGAGCACGTGCTGATTCCGCACATGGGCGATCTGCACCTTCGGTCCTTCATTGCTCATCATCGAAGTGCCGCCGCTACCAAAACTGACGGCCGTCGCGTCAGCGCCGAACTTGGACGGGGTAACTCGAGTGTGCGTCGTGATCAATGCGTCGATGAGCGGTGACACGGCCGAGCGGTCGTTCAGTTGAGCAAGCGCCACTGCCGCTTTATTCACGCGGTCGTTCTGCGGAGCCTTGAGAGCATCGATATAGCTGTCGACTACGGCGCGCTGCTTCATTCCAGCGAGCCGCTTAATGCAGTAATAGAAAATCTCCTCGTCCGTGTCGGCGAGAGAAGCTTGCACGAGGACCTGGGCGGATTGTGCCGTGTCGATCGAGGCCAGCACGTCGACATACAGCCACTTAATCGCGCGAACTCGCTCTCGCTGCAACATTCCCGCTATTGGGCCCACAGCCACAGGATCGTCAATGGCTCGAACGGCCTCCATTGCAGCCTGTGCTTTGTTGCGGTCGTTCATATTCAACCGATACCGCCGCAGCCGCGCGAGCCATTCCTTCTCCGCCAGGTTGTGTTTCGCTCGCGTCTCGAGAATTTCGATCTCCTGGGCTGTTCGCCAACGCCCTTTGTAAAGCTCGTAGCCTTCCTCTCGGCGAAATTCGTTCTGCGTGATCCACTCGCCCTCAATGAAGGTGAATCCGAGCGCTCTGCGAGCGGCCTGGTGATTGGCATCGAGCTCAATGATCCGCCGCAGGTGGCTCGCTCGCTGCGCGCTTAGTCCGTTCTTGCGACACCACTCGGCGAGTTGCCAGTGCCCATCAACCGTGTCAGCGACTTTCGGAGCCAACTGCTCATAGGCGAGCTGCTCGGACGATTGGCGAACCGTTTCGCGCACATCGGTCGTCTGGAGTTGAATGACGATGCCCAGCGCAGTCTTTACGCGATAGGCAGTGAGCGGCTGTTCCTCGCGATTCAGCCATTCGCCTTCGATCTGGCCCCCATTGCGAAGCAGAAAAAGGTCGGCCGTCGCATCACCGGGTAAGCAAGCCAGAAGCATGGCAGCGGCGAGAAGTTCGCCCAACCTGAAGATTTGTCGGCGTCGTCTGGCGCGATACATTGCGACCGTTACCGCCTGGGCCGTCTCGCTCGTGTTCGATCGGCGGCGGACTGCCCGTTGCTACCCGTACGTTCCTACCCCAGTATAGGAAGAGCGTTCGCCATCCAGCAAGTTGCACTGTCGAGCAAGTTGCACTTCGATCCTCAGCACCGAGTCCGCCATGTCGTCCGTCTCCCAGCAACACGAAGCCACCGCACCAAGCCGCCTCCGCTGTGCAGTGATCACGGTCAGCGACACCCGCACTCCAGAAAATGACACGGGCGGTCGGACAGTCGTCGAGTATGTGGAGCAAGCCGGGCACGAGATCGTCGACCGCCGCATCATCCCAGACGAGCCAGCACAGATGAGGCCACTGCTCGAGTCGCTGGCAGGGCAAGGGAACGTCGACGCGGTGCTGCTCACCGGAGGTACGGGGATCAGCAGCCGCGACCAGACGTTCGAGACCGTCACTTCGCTGCTGAACAAGCCGCTGCCAGGCTACGGCGAGCTATTCCGCATGCTTAGCTATCAGGATATCGGAGCCGCCGCGATGCTCAGCCGAGCGGTGGGGGGCCTGATCGGCCGCACGGTAGTGCTCACCATGCCCGGCTCGCCGGCGGCGGTTCGGCTGGCCATGGAAAAGTTGATTGTTCCTCAATTGCCGCATCTAGTCCGCGAAGCCCGACGCTAAGCGGCGGTTTTGGCTCGCCTGGTCAGTGTCCATATCGTTGGAGCAATTACCAGGGCGATGCCGAAGAGTGTCAGCAGGTCGAACCTCCGCCGCGAGATGCTCAGCTCCAGGAGCATCGCAAAACCGACCTGCGACAAGCCCACCACCGAAACCCGGGCGGGCGGTCCGGCCGCGAATGCCTTGGTCAGCAGCAATTGACCCATAGTGGCAAACAGACCCATGGCGAGCAGCAGCCCGCCGGTCTGCCAGTTGATTGGCTCCGCCGCCTCCTGCGGAAAGATCATCGCAGCGAGCAGGCAAAAGCCCAGCGAAACTGCGGAGAAGTGGACCACGATCGCCCGCGGGTCAAGCTGCTTCAGTCGATGCAAACCAATCATCGCTACTGCGCTCGTGAACGAACTGAGCACCGCAGCCCCAATCGCCAGGCTAAAGCCTCTACCTGTTCCGCTGGCGAACGGCTGCTGCATCACGAGCACGCCGACGATGCCCACCGTCATTGCCACCCAGACTTCCGACGGGGGCGATTCTCGCAGCATCGGCCACGAAAGCACGGCCACCCAAAGCGGGAACATGTTGGTGAGCGTGAGCACCTCGGACACGTTGTGATGCGTCAAAGCATAGAAGCCACCCACCAGGCTGATGCTGCCAGCAATGCTCCGCATCCAAAGCGTCCCGGGGCGGAAGAACACGAGCTTCGTGCCAGTCGACAGCGCGAGAGCCAGTGCAAACATCAATGCAAAGCCCGTTCTGGCCACGGCAATCCACTGCCAGGGACATTCCTCACGGAGCGTGCTGGCAAGAAACGACATGCATGCGAACGACAGCGCTCCGCCGAGCATCCAAACGTACGGCAGCATCGACGTCGAAGGCGCGGGTCTGCTCCGCTTTTCCGGTGGAATTGCCGATTCGGCTAAGTCGTCCGCTAAAGGCGGATCGACGACTTCAGAGAAAGTTTGGGGCGGGGGCATCGGCGAGCGGCGGAGGAAGGCGAGACCGACGCGGATCTCGCCTCGGTCTGGCCATTATAGACAACCGCGCCCAATCTGAGTTCGCCGATTTTCTCGACCGCCTTATCGTGCTTTGACTACTACTCGTGTCGCGTCCGACCAGAAAACCGCAGCAGGTAATAAGCCAGCGTGAGTATCGACTGCAGCGTCGCGGCGACGTAAGTCAGGGCAGCTGCATTGAGCACTTTCTTCACCGGGCCCATCTCGTACTGGTCGACAATGCCCAGTTCCACCAGCAGTTGCTTGGCTCGCGAACTGGCGTTGAACTCTACCGGCAGGTTGATCAGCTGGAAGAAAACCACGCAGCTAAACAGCATGATGCCGACACCCAGCAGCCACGACATGTTGAAGATCAAGCCGCCGATCATGAGGAGGATGCCCGCATTGCTGCCGAAGCTCGCAGCCGGAACGGCAAAGTTGCGAATCACGAGCGGCAGATAACCGTGAGCGTCCTGAATCGCGTGTCCGGCTTCGTGGGCAGCGATTCCTACCGCGGCCAGCGAGCGGCCATGATAAACATCGCCGCTAAGCCGCAGCACCTTATCGCGCGGATCGTAATGATCGCTCAGATGGCCGGGCACCGGTTCAATGCCGACGTTCTGCAGTCCTGCTGCATCCAGAATATGTCGCGCCGCCGCAAAGCCACTCAGTTTTGCGGCAATCTGTTGTCCCCGACTATATGCCGAGCTGACCATCATCTGGGCGATGAAGGACAGAATCAGGGCAGGGGCCGTGAACAGCAGTAGTTCCAGGTTGTAAGGAGTGAAAAAGGGCACGTGCTTCCTCGTCTAAGAAAAAACCGCCCCGCCCAAGAGGCAAGGCGGTTTTAAGTGTTCTTCGCATCGCGGCCGACAAGCTTGTCCGGCCTGCGGAGGGGGAGAAATGCGAACCCCGTGCCAAGCATTTCTCTGCCGTTTTGGCGGAGTAGAAACCACGAAGACACTAGGGCACGAAGAAGAAAGAACTAAGGACTACTGGCACATCAAGAAGCCCCCTTAGTGCCTTCTTGTCTTCGTTGTTCGATCCGTATCAAGGCGCCAGGCGGCCGCGGATGAAGATGCCGACGTCCCATTCGCCGAGCGTCACTTTCACAGTCACCTTTTTTTGAGCGGCGTCGTTATCTTCGTCGAAGACGATCCGCTGCAATTCCACGTCCACGGTCTGCCCGGCGTTGTATTCGGAGATGCAAGCCGTCAGCTCCGGGAAGTCAGCGATCTTCTTTCCATCGAAGCTGATCAGCGTGTCCTGATCGCGAATGCCCGCCTTATCAGCCGGGCTGTCGGGATGCACATTCGCAATGATGCACTGGCCGTTCACGGTATCGCAGCCGACCCCGAGGAACGCCCCCTTGCGATAGTCAACCTTCGCCAGGCCAATCGTCCCCTGCAGCGACTCGACGCCAGCCTTCGTCGCATTGGTGCCATACAACCGCAAAGCGATCAAGGATTTGTTTGTTTCCAGGTGCTTAAGCGCCGCATCGCCGAGCGGAATGTAGTAGATACCAAGCTCCTGCAATTTATCCATGCCGGCGAGGGCAGCGAGCCCCTGATCGGTGAACTTCGCATGATGTGCGTGCAGCGACGTCAGTTGCTGCATCTTCGCGACGTGCGGCAGCGCTTCATCGCCGACTTTATCGCCTGCCAGCACAAGACGATTGATTGGCCGCAGCCACTTGAGCCAGCGGAGGTCCTTGACCTCTCCCTCCCACTTGTCGCCGATTTCGATCGCGTCGACGATCTCCTGGATTCCGCCGAACCCATCGGCGATTTGCGTGCGACTGACGTTGGCCCCCAGCCGTTCGAGCTCGGCCAGTGCATGGGAACTTCGCTTCTCATTCAGCGAGACCAGAACCGTCGCGGCCCGGCGGCCGGTCGGAGTGTCCGACTTCACGGCGATTTCTTCGAGTTGAACTCGGGCCGCTTCCTGAGTGTCGAAGTCGGCCGTCAGAGCCACCTGCTGCAGCACGTGCAGCGCACGCGTGGTCGACTCTAGACTGCCGCCCGCAGCAATTGCCTTGCGCACCGCCGGTAGGGCAGCACCGCCCGCGGCGATCAGGTTTTCAGTGGCCGTTTCGCGAACTACGAATTCATCCGAATCCAGCTCCCGGACCCAGGTTTGGAGTTGCGAGTCGCTTGGTGGAGGATCAAGTCGTTTCGGTGCATCCGCCTTTGGTGCAACAGCAGCGGCGGGGCGAGGAGAATCGGCAACCGTAGCCGGGCCATTTTCGCGGGCAGAGAGGGAGCCGGCGATGGTCGCAGCAAACATCGCGGCCAGAAAATGCTCGCGAATCAGCGTCGAACGGGCCATGCACAGGTCTCCTCCCAGGACAGCCGACCGAAGCGTCGGCTGGGCCCTTAAGTATACCGCATGACCTGTGCAGAACGGCAATAGAAGTCCGGCCCGCAACGCGGGCCGAAGTTTCCGGCAGCCGTTTGACGGTAGACAGTTGACGGAAGTATCCAGTCATCAGCTATCGGTTTGGCAAAGCAAAGGCCTGTCCGACGGATGACGGAAAATTGACGACTGAAAACCGATAACTGTCGCTACGCGACCAGTGTCGCGGCATGCCGCTCCGACCATGCCAGCAGGTCGGCCTGGCCCTTGCGAAGACAGAAGTCGCCGAGCGTCTCCCCGGGTTCGCGGAACTGCTTGAAGTAGGCGAAGACCGGCGTGAGCGTTGGCACTACGTCGTCGTGCGGCACCATGTCCTTGTACATGAAGCTGATCCGGTCGCCGAGTGCTCGGCCGCCAAGATAAATCGTGTACTTATCGCGAGCCCGACCCACTAAGCCGATATCGCAGTTGTATGGGCGAGCACAGCCGTTTGGGCAACCGGTCGAGCGAACGGTGAACCGTTCGTTCGACAGTCCCAGGCGAGCCAGCTCCACTTCCATCTGGTCGATCATCCCCGGCAAAGCACGTTCGCTTTCCGTAATGCTGAGGCCGCAGGTCGGCCAGGCGACGCAGGCCATCGACCAACGACGGACGGTCGAGATGTCCTCGGTCAGCGGCACATTGTGCTTGCGGAGGATGGTTTCGAGCGTCGCTTTGTCTTCCGGCTTGATGTTCGTGAAGATCAGGCTTTGATGCGCGGTCGTCCGGATACCCGGATTGAGCGTGCGGCAGACCTCGCGGAGGGCCGTCTTCAGCTGGATTTGCGGCGTGTCCTTGATGCGGCCGTTCTCGACATTCAGGCCGTAGAACCACAGACCATCGCCTTGCTCGTCCCAGCCCATGTGGTCCTTGATTTCCGTCACATCGGCAGGATGCGGATCCGGCAGAGGCCCGCCGTAATACTCTTCCACCTTGGCCTTGAACTTCTCGACGCCCCAGCTGGCGATCACGTATTTCAGACGGGCTTGCTTGCGGTCTTCGCGATTGCCGAAGTCTCGCTGCACCTTGAACACGGCTTCGACGACTTGGAGCACTTGCTCAGGGGTCGCGTAGCAGATCCGCTTGGCCACGGCGGGGAACGTCTTTTTGTTCGACGGTGTCATGCCCATGCCGCCACCGGCGAGCACGTTGTAGCCGACGATCTTGTCCCCTTCGGTGATCGCCAGCAGACCGAGGTCGTTGGCATACAGGTCGACGCAGTTGTCGAACGTGAAGCCGATCGCCATCTTGAACTTGCGCGGCATGTACCGCTTGCCGTAGATCGGCTCGACATCGAAACCGTCGCTGGCGTCGTCCGTGGCCCCGCCGACGAGCTGCTTTTCGCCCGTGTCGGCGTCGGTCATCCAGGTTTCGAAGTACGAGTTGCTTCGCGGCGCGTAATACGCGGCAAGCGTGTCGGCCAGGGCCTGCGTCTCTCGGTAGAGGTTGCTGGCGTACGGGGCGGGGCAGCACATCACGTTGCGGTTCACGTCGCCGCAGGCGCCCAGCGTGCTGAGCTGGACATCGTTGATGCGCTTGATAACCGCCTTCAGGTTCTTCTTCACCACGCCGTGCAGCTGCAAGCCTTGACGCGAGGTGATGCGAAGCGTGGTGTTGCCCAGTTCGTCGGCAAGGTCCAACTCGTCGAGCAATTGTTGGCTGGTCAGTTTGCCGCCAGGAATCTTGGTGCGGACCATGAAGATGTAGGTTTTCTTCTTGGTGCCATCCTCTGAGACCTGCCCGCGATCGTCGCGATCGTCTTGCTGGTAGGTGCCGTGGAACTTCAGCAGCGACTCGGCATCGCCGTGGAACGTATCGGTATCTTCGCGAAGCTGCGTCGCGATATCGCCCGCCAGATAGTTGCTGGACTCTTTGATCGATTCAACTTTGCTGTGCTTCTCAGACATCGACGTGCTCGAAGATAAATTGCCCAACTGCGGATCCGCCTGGCGCGACCTTACGCTCAGCGATCGCCCGAGGGCGATAGATCAGCATGTTTACAATCATTGTCGTGATTAAACTGGAGCGGTCAAGCGAGTATATCCGTTGGTATCGGTTTGTCCTACGGCAACGGTCGAGCTTAACAACGCCTTCGGCCGTAGTTGCGCAAACCGCGTCTCGCCCGCCCGCTGGTGAGTGCCCTTGGCTGACCACCACCCCGGAGAGCGGTTTGCACAATAGATGCGCTCGATCGCGAAAAGCTGCAACTTGCTATGGCGTTGTGGTTTACCAGGAAAAGGACCTAGTTCTGCACAACCGCTTTTCTGAGGCGTTGAACAGGGCCGTTGTCAACGCTCGCGAGTGCCACCGAGAGCCGCGGTACGGAGCCTCACAACCCCTCGCCGACCGCGATCCGTCGCAGGACTCGATTGGTCGACTCCTGAGGCCCAACCAAGTTGTCAAGGAACAGACGACCGCCCAACGCGCAGCCGCAAACGCCCCACGCAGCCTGGAACGGCCGCGAGGGGTGGTGTCTGAAAATGATACCAAATTATTGACGAGTTGTCAATGATGATCGGAGCGCTGGCCTCGTAGCTGATTAGAAGCCGCCGTTAGCCCCAGCGCCGTGCCACGTGCATCTTCATGAAGGCCAGGGAGTCGATCGCGAGCTGCTGCTCGCTGATGAACATGTTGCGCCAGATCTTGGTCGCGGCGGCGATCTCCGGCAGTGCCCCGCCGAAGGCTTCCACGGTCAGCCAGCCGTTGTAATTGATCTCATTCAGAGCATCGAACGTCTCTTCCCAGCGAATGTTTCCCTTGCCGGGGGTGCTGCGGTCGTTTTCAGAAATGTGCACGTGACAGAGCATGTCGGCGCAGCCGTTGATCGCCTGCGAGATGCACTTCTCTTCGATGTTCGAGTGGAAGGTGTCGTACATCATCCGGCAACGGGGATGATCGACTTCGCGGCAGAACCGGGCCGAGTCGGCGTGCGTGTTGAGCAGATAGGTCTCAAAGCGATTGAGGCATTCCACGCCGAGGGTAACGCGCACTTTGGCTGCATGCTCCGCAACAGCCCGCATGCTTTCGACTCCCCACTTCCACTCGTCGGCTGTCGGCCCTTTGCCGCTGAAATGGCCGATCGCCGAGTGGTAGGGACCGACGAGCGCCGTGGCCCCGACTGCTGCACAGGCGTCGAGCGTTTTCATCGTGGCTTCAATGCCTGCCTTACGAACCTTTCCATCCGAGCTGATCGGGTTATCGTCGACGCCGCGGATCGTAACCGCGGTGCGCTCCAGGCCGATGTCGTCGAGGATGCCGCCCCACTTCTTGTAGTCGAGGTTGGGATTGAAGATCGGCACTTCCACGCCGTCGTAACCGAGGCTCTTGAGCATCTTGAGCGTCGGGATAATCCCGTCGTTCAATTCGCCGGTCCACAGCAGCAGGTTCATGCCGTACTTCATGGTCGTGTTTTCCTTGGAGAGAGTGGTGTCGTTTGTGTACTTGCGAACTCGGCTCGCCGGGGGCGAAGGGGAAAGAGCAAAGAGGTAAGAGAAAAGGGGAAACCACAACCCTCTTTGCTCTTGCTTCTTACCTCTCAGCCACCGAGTAACCCATTGCGATTCCGCCGCACCGCCGCCCGCGCTGCCGGCAAAAAATCTAGCAAGTCCTCCGGCAGCAGCGGCAGGCCGACGCGGCGCATGACGTGGTTCAGACGCGTCAGCAGTTTGCCATCGTCCAGATAGTCGTACAAGAACCGTTCGCTCAAAAACCGCGGGATGAGCAGGGCAATCCGGTCACTTGTCCGTGTCGCGATTGTGTTGATTACGGCCTGCGTCGCGACCGGATCAAGTCGCTCAATCGCCGCGTAATAATCGTCCATCCGACGCGGTTCCTCTTCGGCGAGCACGGCGTCGAGCAGTAGCTCCACGAGAATGTGCCCGACAAAGCTCGGCCGAAAACCATCGTCCGGCGGCAAGCGATTACGGACCTCAACGGTGAACTGCCAGCTGAGTTCGGCAAACGCCGCCGTCTGATGAAACCAATCATCGTCGGCAATGTGCTGCATCACGCCGGCGGCGAACTGGCGATAGATCGGCTCTTCATGCTCCAGAAACTCCGCCGCCCGCCGGCTTCGCAGCCGCATCTTGCGATCGATGACGCTGAGCCAGTCGGGCGCGGAAGTGCCAGCCAAAAAGTACGGCTCACCGGAGAACCGCCAACCATGGGCGAGGTAGTTCATGAATCAGTAGCGGTATCTGCACCGGACGCTGGCTGGTCGAGCCGTACGTCCAGCACCGTCACCATTCGATCGAGCTCTTCGGTTAGCCGATCAAGCGCACGTGGTAACCAAACCACGGTGAACGGCTTCATACTCGCCCTTCAAGCGAGCGCAGATGTTCCAAGACTTGAGCGGTGGTGTATCGCGGCCCCGGTTCGAGCATCGCCTCCTCAGCCGCGGCAATTTCTTCCGGAGTGAAGAGCGGTTCTGTCGGTGTTTGTACATTCGCCGTTGGCCGAAGATACCCAAAAAGAGTTCCATCAGCTTTGTAGACCGGAAGCACGCCGATTGATGATTGCACAATCGACTCTTGCTCGGGCGACAAAATCAAATGACCAGATGCGGGAGAGTGCGGCGTTTCCATGCCCGAATTATAGGCATCCGGGCTTCCCCTTCGCAAAACCATTAACCTAATGAGCCTTCTTAAGCCCAAGCACCGTCACTAGCTTGTCTGGCTCGTCGACTCGGTAGAGCACTTGGCAAGAGCCCGCTTCGGCAAGGCGGGCCCGGCCGAGCAGCGCTTTGCCTTGCTCGGCCGGAGATTGTCCGAGGAGATTGCTGACTGACTGGACCGGCTCGGCAATCGATGCGGCCTGTTTGCTCGAGGCAGCTTGTTCGAGTTGAGACCGGGCACTCGGGATCCAGACAACCTGGTAAGTGTTCTTGGATTGGCTGCTTGCCGCATTCGCACCCAGCAACTGCTCGGCGGTGAACCGGTCGCCGCACTTGTCGGCTTCCTGCGTAGCGGCCGCAATTTCTTCGTCGGTAAAGGCGCCTTTCTGGCGAGCTTGCGATTGAATGTCGGCCATGAATGCATCCTTGTCGGAGGTTGTTGTAAGTAGTTAGTTGCGCTAAGCAGCCCGCCTGCTCGCAGCAGCCGGTCTGCTGGTCCGCTCCCTAATCTCATCAAGAAACAAAATCGGGCAGTTGAATCGTGTGTTCAACTGCCCGAGTGGTGCAATCGCAATGCCGCGCGGCCCGCTTGCTGCGGGTAGCAGGCCTAGACTTTCGTCCAGCTGCCGCTTTTTGCACTATTCAGCACCGCATCGCAGACCTTTTGGGTCTCCAGGGCGTCGCGGAAAGTCGGGCCGGCTGGTTTGCCGCTGGCCAAACCTTGCAAGAAGTCGGCCACTTGGTGGGTGAACGAATGCTCGTAGCCGATCTGCAGCCCTGGCACCCACCACTTGCCCATGTACGGATGTTCGCCGTCGGTCACGTGGATGCTCTTCCACCCACGCAGCGGGCCTTCGTCGTTGTAGTCGAAGTACTGCAGGCGATGCAGGTCGTGCAGGTCCCACTTGATCGAGGCCTTCTCGCCGTTGATCTCCAGCGTGTAGAGGGCCTTGTGGCCGCGGGCGTAGCGGGTACTTTCGAACAGGCCGAGCGAGCCGTTGCCGAAGTGGCACAGAAAGGCACAGGCATCGTCGATTTTCACCTGCTCCACCTTGCCGGTGAGCTGGTGCTTGCGCTCCTTCACGAACGTCTCGGTCACCGCCGTGACATCGGTGATGCCGCCGTTAAGCCACAGAGCTGTATCGATGCAGTGCGCCAAGAGGTCGCCCGTCACACCGCTGCCTGCTGCGGCTGCATCGAGACGCCACAATGCGGCGCCGCCTTGGGGCAGGTCGGCGTTGATCGTCCAGTCCTGTAGGAAGTTGGCGCGGTAGTGGAAGATGCGGCCGAGCCGGCCTTCGTCGATCAGTTGCTTCGCGAACGTGACGGCAGGCACGCGGCGGTAGTTGTACCAGACGATGTTCGGCACGCCGGCCGCTTCGACGGCCTTGCACATCTCCTCGCCTTCGGCAGTATCCATCGCGAGCGGCTTCTCGCAGAGGATCATCTTGCCGGCCTTCGCGGCGGCGATGGCGATTTCCTTGTGCAGATTGTTCGGAGTGCAGATATCGACCGCGTCGATATCCTTGCGCTCGAGCAGCTTCTTCCAATCGGTCTCGACCGACTCATAACCCCACTGCTTGGCAAACGCCTCCGCCTTCGCCTTGTCCCGAGCACACACAGCCTTCAAAACGGGAGTGTACTCCAGGTCGAAGAAGTGACTGACCTGCGAGTACCCATTGCTATGGGCCCGGCCCATGAAACCATAACCGATCATGCCGATGTTGAGAGGCTTAGGCACGCTGGGAGTCTCCGTCGTTTGTAACGTGATGTGTTTTTAGTGAAATAAGTCTGTGGGAAAAGGCGGAAGGGGGAGGGTGGAGGGCGGATCAGGACGGACGCATCGCAGGTCGGCGATTCCTCGTTGTCTTGATTGCGCTCACCGTCATCTTCAATAGCTCCTCTGCTTCCGTCCGTAGAAGTTCGATCTTGGATGCTGCGACGATGCCAGATTCAGCGAGCAGTTCGAACTGCAGCAGTGTCTCGTCGAGCTCTTGCTCGACAATGCCGAGCTTGGCCATCAATTCGCTGTTAGATCGGGCGCGGGACGCCTCGCGATAATTCGCGGCGACGCTTGTGTCGGATCGTAAAAGTTGCTTGCCGATGACCTGAGCCTCGGCGGTCTTGGGAAGTTTCCCAAACATGCGGATGACACGAAGAGCGAATTGCTTAGTCCGTTCCCGAAGTGGATGATCTCGCATAAGCATCCGCCCTCCACCGTCCACCCTCCGCCCTGGCTCAGCTCCACCCGTGCGCCTCGCGGACCTTGATCATCGTCCCCAGGATCGTGTTCCACGTTTCCTGCTTCTCGAGTGTCTCGTTCGGGAACATGCAGCCGTCCCAGCAGATGTGCTGAATGCCGCGTTCTTTTGCGCCCTTCAGCCAGCCGCCGGCTGTCTTGACGATGTCGAGCTTGCCGTTCGGGTCGTTGGCCATGCAGTGGCGGCCGGTCTTGTCGTGCGAGCCGGTGCCGTGCACGGTGCCGTCGTTTTGGGCGACGTGGAAGTCGATGGTCCATGGACGCAACGCGTCAGTCATCTTCGTGAAGGCGGCGTCAAACTCGGCCTGGCTGTAGCCTTCCTTCAGCAGGGCATGCTGCTCGGCGTTGTAGCCCATCAGATAGAGATAGGTGTGGGCCTGATCGGCTTGGAAACCGACGGTCTCCGGCATGTTCACTTCGTTGAGCAAGTCGAGCATGTTCTTCCACGAGTGCATGCCAGCCCAGCAGATTTCGCCTTCGGCGGCGAGACGTTCGCCGTTGTCTTTAGCCACCTTCGCAGCTTCGCGGAACGTGGCGGCAATCTTCTTGGTGCTCCCCTGCGGATCGGCATCCCAGTGCGTCGGGCTGTCCGCGGAGTCGATGCGAATCACACCATACCTCCGCACTCCGTGCTCCTTCAGCAGGCGGGCGATGCGGCAGGCCTTCTCGACGGCGAGCACAAAGTTCTTGCGATCCTGCTCGCTTCCCATGGCAGAGCCACCAACTGTGCCGGGCCAGACGGGCGCCACAAGCGAGCCGACGTTCAGACCCTTGCCGGCGATTTTGTCGGCCATGCGACGGATTTCGTCGTCGCTGGCGTCGGGATCGGTGTGCGGATGGAACAGGAACAGGTCGACGCCTTCGAACTTCTGGCCGTTCACTTCGGCATTGGCGGTCAGTTCCAGCATCCGATCGAGGCTGATCGGCGGATGATCGGTCCCGGGCTCCTTGCCAACGAGACCAGGCCACATGGCATTGTGCAGTTTGGGATAAGCGTGGGAGGGCATATTCAGTTTCCTTGTCGGATTGAATGCAGATCGACGTCAGGGCAACTCACTTTTGCTTCTTATAGTCCCCAATCATCGGCACCTTCTTGTGCACGTCGGGGCCGAAGTAACGCAGCCCGACCAGCGGTTCGCTGCCGGTGTTTTCGATTTCGACGCCGGCCGTGGCGGCCTGCTGGCTGATGAAAACTTCGTCTTCAGTTTCTTCACCGAAGCGGATCATGGCGGGGGTTTGCAGGTTGAGCTTGCCCATTCGGCCTTTGCCCTGGACGGTGATCCAGCCGCTCGCGCCGGGGTCCTTAATCGTGCACTTGGCGCCAGGTTCGATGGTCAGTTCCTTCGCGCTGAAAAGCTGTTCGCCATCGACGTGGCCATAAACGATCCACTTGTCGGTGTAGCCATCGCCGCTCGCCTTCTTGTCGACGATCGGTTCCAGGTAGTTGCTTTCCTTGAAGTTCGGGTCGACGTTCTTCTCCCAGTCGAGTTCGCTGATAATGAAGTCGAGGTCCTGGTGCTTGTCCTCAGGCATGTCCTTCACGAGCAGCGACCACGGCACGTAGCGGCCTTCGACAATGCTCTGGAACATGCCGAACACATCGCTGCCCCACTGCGGCTCGTAGGTGCAGAGCGAACCGGGAGCGTGTAGCACGCCCGGCGGAATCAGCCAGCCGGTGCCGCGCTTCAGGCGGTAAGCACGGGACAGATCGAGGATGCCGTTGTCGCCCTTGTTCCAATTCTCTAGGCAGCGCTTGAGATCCTGCTTCGTGGTGCCGGGCTCCAGGCCCATGAAGGTGTAGGCAAAGTTGTTGTCGACGTTGTTGTACTGCGGCGGGAAGTAGTAGCTTTCCGGCTTGCCTTCCTGACCGACGAGCTTCGCATGCTTCATGCTCTGGTGCATGTGATGCGGGATCGGGCCCATGTTGTCGAAGAACTTGCTGTAGACCGGCCAGCGCTCGTACTTCTTGTACATCGCCTTGCCGATCAATCGATCGCCGGCTTCTGCCACGGCGTCCTTCAGCAGGAATTGCTTCCCTTCGAATGAGGCGAACGACAGTCCTTCGTGCCACACTCGCCCTTCGTTCGCCGCTTCCGTGGTGCTGGCGAACCACCGTTCGTCGATGCCGCCGCGGTTGGCGCCGTAGGCGTATAGATCGCCAGGGAACAACTTGATGCGGCGTCCCGGATGAAGGAACGAACGGGGCACCCAGGTCGGGGTCAGCCGAAGCAGGCCCTGCCCTTTGTCGAGGGCCCGATCAAGAATCTTGGCGACATTGTCACTCTTAACGACGTTCGGCTGAATCATGGCGGTGCGTGGTTGAAAAAGCTGAGAGAATAAAAAGCGTTCGAACCTGGTGTTATCGGCAAGAAACCGCGAGCCACTCGCGGCAGTTTAGGCCGAAAAGGGCAAGCGAATGTTGTATTCGCTCCGCGTGGCCGCGACAAGTAAAGGAGGAGAGTAACGCTGACTACAACGGCAAGGAAATCCAGCGTAAACTGGCCCGGATTCGTAATGGCTGACCGCCCCGGCTGTTCTCCGGAGGCAAGTTTGCCTCCGGCTATGGACTGAATCCCTTTGCCTCTTCGCCCTTTGCCTCTTCGCCCCTCGACTGACTCACTCGGAGCCTCCCCATGCCCGCCAAGATCTGGAAACTGCTCGACCATGCCGACAACACACTGGTTCCTGATCTGACCATCGGACCGGAGGATGTCGGCACGAAGGGGAAGTGGCAGATCGAGCTGCGGACCCTGCATGGTGGGCTGAGCGAGGGTGTGCAGGAAATCCGGGTGAATAACGGCAAGCTGACAGTTTCGATTCTGCCGACAAAGGGGATGGGCATTTGGAAGGCTTGGCTCGGGGATCTTGAGATCGGCTGGAAGTCGCCCAATCGCGGGCCGGTTCATCCGATGTTCATTCCCAGCGGCGAGTGGTCGGGGCTCGGATGGCTCGATGGTTTTGACGAGTTGCTCGCCCGCTGTGGCCTCGAGAGCAACGGCGCTCCGGAGTTCGATGAGAAGACGGGCCGAGTGAAGTACCCGCTTCACGGTCGAATCGCCAACAAGCCGGCGCACTTCGTGAGTGTGAGCGTCGATCCGGACAAAGAAGAGATCAGCGTGAAGGGCATCGTCGAGGAAACGCGGTTCCACTTTCTCAAGCTGCGACTGACTAGCGTCGTGACCCTCAAGTTCGGCCAAACGAGCTTTGCACTGCGCGACGAAGTCGAAAACTTCTCCTCCACTCCAGCTGAGATGCAGATGCTCTACCACGTCAACTTCGGCCTGCCGCTACTCGATGGCGGATCACGGCTGGTGGCGCCGGCCAAGACCGTCGTGCCGCGCAACGAACGAGCGGCCAGCGGCGTCAAAGCGTGGGACAGCTACGCCGCGCCCGAACCGGGCTATGAGGAAATGGTCTACTTTAGCGAGCTCTACGCCGCCGACGACGGTAAGACGCGCGTGCTACTCAAGAATGCTCACGGCACCCGAGGAGTGAGCTTGCTGTTCAACAAGCGTCAGCTGCCGTGCTTCAGCCTGTGGAAAGACACGGCCGGCGAGCCCGATGGCTATGTGACCGGCCTCGAACCGGGCACCAACTTCCCTAACCCCCGCAGCTACGAGGGAGAGCAGGGGCGGGTGGTGAAGCTCCAGCCGGGCGAAAGAGCTGCTTTCGACTTGTCGCTTGAAGTTCATGCCAGCGGCAAGGAAATCGAGCAGGCTGAGGCGGCTGTCGCCAGGATTCAGAACGATCGCGAACTGAAGGTCTACGACAAGCCACAGCAGGGCTGGAGCGCTTAGCTTTTGGCAACGCACACCTGGGTGGCCGGGGCTGTAGCGCCAGCAAAGCCCCGGAACGATTAAGCACAGAACAACTGGGGCTTCCGGGGCACGCACCAGCCCCAGCCGCCCGTCTGATCTTGCTTCGAACCAGCCACCCATCAGCATCGCTGCATTGCTTGCAGTCTGAGGGCAATCGGCCCGGCCGACGATTGCGGCTGTAACGCAACCGTAACGATCCCGTCATCCTTGGGTGGCGGATAAAACTTTCAGCCCCGCTCGGGCGTCTTATTCAATGAGCTTCCAGACGGCGTGGGGCTACCATCGCGCGAATCCCCCGCGCGATCATGGGGATTGGCCGCATCTCCCGTCTCCGCGAATCGGGAAACACTTGTAAAGGACAGAATCATGCGACGGATCCTTCCCCTCCTGCTCGGACTGTTCCTGGTTCTGCTGGCCGCACCCGTATTCGGCCAGGGAGTGCTGATCATCATCGATCCGCCCAACCCCACTCCACTGCCGCGACCGTGGCCGATTCGCCCCGCGCCGACGCCGACGCCGCAGGTCTCCTACAAAATCAAAGAACTGTCGTACCAAGCCAAGGTGACCGACCAGATTGCCCAGGTTCAGGTCTCGCAGACGTTCGAGAACACCGGCAGCCAACAGATCCAGGCTCAATTCTGCTTTCCACTCCCATATGACGGGGCGATCGACCGCATGACCTACATGGTCGACGGCAAAGAGTACGAAGCCAAACTGCTCGAAAAGAAAAAGGCCCGCGAGATTTTTGAGGGCTTCGTCCGCCGGAACCAGGATCCCGCGCTGCTCGAATGGGTGGGAGTGGGCATGTTTCAGACAAGCGTATTCCCGATTCCTCCGGGAGCCGAGCGTAAAGTCTCGCTCAAGTACAGCCAGCTGCTGCGCAAAAACGGCAACCTGACCGACCTGCTCGTTCCGCTCTCGACGGCACGGTTCACGTCCTCGCCGCTGGAAAAGCTGAACTTCGAAGTCTCCGTCGAGACGACCAACGAAATTAAGAGCATCTACAGCCCATCGCACGCGATCGAGGTGAAGCGGCCCGACAGCAAGCATGCGACGGTCAAGTTCGAGGGTAAGAACCTGGTCCCGACGGCCGACTTCCGTCTGCTCTACGACACGAGCGACGGCAAGCTCGGCGCGAGCGTGATTAGCTACAAGCCATCGAGCGACGAAGAAGGCTATTTTCTCCTGCTTGCCAGCCCGGAAGTGAAGAGCGAGGGCATGGAGCGGCAAAAGAAGACAGTCATCTTGGTGCTCGACCGCTCCGGCAGCATGAGCGGGAAAAAGATCGAGCAAGCCCGCGAAGCGCTCAAGTTCGTGCTCAACAATTTGCGCGAAGGGGACACGTTCAACATCGTCGCCTACGACAGCTCGATCGAATCGTTCAAACCGGAATTGCAGAAGTACGACGAAGAGACCCGCAAGTCTGCCATCGGATTTGTCGAAGGCATCTACGCCGGCGGGAGTACAAACATCGACGGCGCCATGACCGCGGCCCTGAACATGATTCAGGACAAGGAACGGCCGAACTACGTGTTGTTCTTCAGCGACGGCCTGCCGACCGCTGGCGAAACGAACGAGATGAAGATCGTCCAGAACGCCGAGCAGAACAACAAGCACAAAGCTCGCGTGGTCAACTTCGGCGTCGGCTACGACGTCAACAGCCGCCTGCTCGATCGGCTCGCTCGCGAACTCAACGGAACCACGGAATATGTCCGTCCGGATGAGAACATCGAGACGGCCGTAAGCAAGCTCTACAACCGCATGAGCTCGCCGGTGATGACCGATGTGGCGGTGAAGATTGAGGTGGACGCAGCGACGACCGAATCGGGGCCTTCGGTCAATCGCGTCTATCCCAAGGAAGTGTACGATCTGTTCGCTGGTGACCAACTCGTCCAGGTCGGCCGTTATAAGAAGCCGGGGGACGCGAAGGTAACGATCACCGGCAAGGTAGGCAGCGAGGAAAAGAAGCACGACTTCCCGGCCAAGCTGGTCGAGAAGTCGAACGACCAGTCGTACGCCTTCGTGGAGAAGCTTTGGGCCCTGCGGCGCGTGGGCGAAATCATCGACGAGCTCGACCTCAAGGGGAAGAACGAGGAACTAACCAAGGAACTGGTCGAGCTCTCGACTAAGCACGGCATCCTGACGCCTTACACTTCCTTCCTAGCCGACGAGACGAGCAGCGTTCGCGAACTGGCCGACGTGCGACGCAACACGCACCTAGCCACCGAATCCCTTGAGCGGCTGAGCGAGGTGGGTGGCCAGGCGGGGTTCGCTCAGCGTGCCGAGAAGAAGGTGTTGCAAGAGGCTCAGGCCCCGGCGCTGCGTGCGTTTGACTATGCACCGGCCGCCGAACCCGCCGATGCAGCTCAATTGGCGGGAACCAGCGGCAGTCGAGCCCGGCCAGCCTCGGGCTTCGGCCTGCAGGGGCAGTCGGCTGCGGGACGTGGCGGTGCTGCTGGTCCGGCAACCGCCGGTTTGCCGGCGTCGGCCACGCCGACTCCAGCGCCGCTTTCAGCCGGTGGTAATTACTATCGCGATATCGACAGCGACCGGATCGTCGCGGTCGACGCGGTTCGCAATGTGGGCAACGAAACGCTCTACAAACGCGGCAACCTCTGGGTAGCGAACAACGCCAGAGATGTTGATCCCGAGAAGGACAAGAACAAAATCAAGAAGATCAAGCGGTTCGGCGACGAGTACTTCGAACTCGTCAGCGCGAACACCAAGGCGGAGAATGAGATCCTGGCCCGGCAGGAAAGCGGCGAACAATTGCTCGTGAAGTTACGAGGTCAGGTTTATCAAATTGACTAACTGAACGCGGCGAGGGCGTTCTTTAGCCACGGATGGAACACGGATGAAACACTGAAGAGAGAAGGTCGTGTGCAGACTTCTACTTATCGGTGTTCCATCAGTGTTTCATCCGTGGCTATTTTTGGGCGCCACTCTCGATGAGCGCGATGCGGCTCGTGGCTTTGGCCTGCAGTTCGCCGGTCGTGCGGCGGGCGACCATTTGGTAGTACACCTTGGCGACGCTCGGCTTGCCTTCGGCTTCGAGCGACCTGGCCTTCTCGAGCCACGCAGTAACTTCCAGGTCGCGCTGCATGGCCTTTGCTGCCGCTTGTCGCCGAATCTCGGCGACATTGCCAATCCGCCTTTCAGGCGTTGATGGGGGGAGCGGTCTTCGTGAGTCCGCAGATCGACCAACGTGAGCTGAGAGAAACGCCGCTTCGGATGAGACTGGATCGAGTAGTGCTCGGCCCCGCTTCGCCGCAGCTTCCGCCAGCACGGCTCGATCGAGCTCCGCATGGTCAATGATCGTGGCATGCACGCTCATCGTGCTGGCCGATCGGCCGCTGCTTACTGCGCGGCTGCGGAGCGGCCCAAGGCCGCTCGTCGTGCTCGAGTCGCTTCCGCGCGAAATTCCGCCGAGGTAGGCGGCTCCTCGGTCAGGGACGGAAGCGGTGGTGTTGACCGTAAAGAAGTTGAAGGTCGGCAACTGCACGGTAGTCGGTGCCTGCGGCTGCGGTGCCTGAGCAGCTGCTTGGCCTGCAAAGCCGAGCATAAACAGGCCGATTACCAGAGCGTTCGTCCGTCGCATTGTCTGGCTCCCTTTCGAGTCCCCTATCGGCTGATTCTATCGGCTTAAGGCCAGACGAGCCAACGCCGGCGCACTTCTCGCTGCAGATTCGCTACAATTCGGGTTGATTCGCAGTGTCACCGGGAGCTTACGCATCCCGCTCGCCGAGCCTCCTTTTCGAATCCTTCAGAACTCAAGCTCTCTCGCCATGCAGAACGTTTTGATCGCCGGCCAGTGGCGTCCTTCGCAAGCTTCCGGTTCCTTTCAGGCCGACAATCCGGTCGCGATGGAGCTTCTGCCCGATCAGTATCCGGTAAGCACCTGGCAGGATTGTGACGAAGCCCTCACCGCTGCCGTGGCCGCCGCCGAGCAACTGCGGGCGCTGCCGGCGGAGCGAATCGCACAGTCCCTCGCGCGATTTGCCGAGCGGATCGAAGCCCGCAAAGACGAACTCGTGCAGATGGCTCACGCCGAAACGGCGCTGGCGGTTTCGCCTCGACTGGCCGACGCCGAACTCCCGCGCACGGCCAACCAGCTTCGCCAGGCGGCTGCAGCAGTGCGCGATGGTTCGTGGTCGATGCCCACGATCGATAGCAAACAGAATATCCGCTCGGTGCTGGCCCCCATTGGTCCAGTGCTGGTGTTTGGGCCCAACAACTTTCCGTTCGCCTTCAATAGTGCAGCGGGAGGCGACTTCGTGGCTGCGATTGCGGCCGGTAACCCAGTAATCGCCAAGGCGAATACCTCGCATCCGGGCACGACTCGTTTGCTGGCTGAAGAAGCCTTCGCAGCCGTGCAAGACGTCGGTCTGCCGCCGGCAACGGTTCAGCTGATCTATCGAACGAGCCATGAAGATGGCGAGCGGTTGGTCTCGGACGAACGCGTCGGAGCTACGGGCTATACCGGCAGCCGCTCGGCGGGCCTCAAGTTGAAGAAGGCAGCTGACGAAGCTGGCAAGCCAATCTACCTCGAGCTGTCGAGCGTGAACCCGGTCGTAATACTCCCGGGGGCGATCGCCGAGCGCGGCAACGACCTGGTCAGCCAGTTCACCTCGAGCTGCCTGATGGGAACGGGGCAGTTTTGCACGAACCCAGGGCTGGTCGTGCTTATCGAGGGGGAAGCGAGTACCGCTTTCGTCGATCGATTGAAGCTGGCGTTTCAGGAATCGCCGGTCGGCACATTGCTGAGCAAGAACGTGGCCGACGCCCTTACCCGAGGTATCTCGGAGCTAACGTGGGCGGGCGCCGAAGTGCTCGTCGGCGGCAGCGGCGGCGGTGGCCGCGGTTACAGCCACGCCAATACACTGCTGCGAGCCAGCGGCGAGCAATTCATCGAAAATCCTCGCGCCCTGCAGACCGAGGCCTTTGGCAATGCGTCGCTGCTCGTGGTGGCCGAGAGTGTCGAAGAAGCGGTGCAGGTGCTGGATCACCTCGAAGGCAATCTCACCGGCTGCATCTACAGCGATACGCAAGGCAGCGATGACGCGCTGTATGCGAAGCTGGAGCCAGTGCTGCGTCGCAAGGTGGGCCGGCTGCTTAACGATAAGATGCCAACCGGCGTCGCGGTCAGTCCGGCGATGAACCACGGCGGCCCGTTCCCAGCGACAGGACACCCCGGCTTCACGGCCGTCGGCATTCCCGCGTCGATCCACCGGTTCGCGATGCTACAGTGCTACGACGGAGTGCGCCCGAATCGACTGCCGTCCATCCTGCAAGACAAAAATATGACCGGCAAAACCTGGCGGCTGATCGATGGCCAGTGGTCGCAAGGCGATGTCGGCCCAACGGTTTAAACAACTCGCTCCGTCACGGAACGCCGAGCGGCATCACTCGAACCCGGGCACCTTATTGCCGAAGCTCAAACCACCAGACCCGCCCCGGTCGGTGGTGTACTTGCAAGCGATGCCGCCGGGGACCTGACCGATCGTCAATTCAAAGTTCGCTCCCTCTGCGTTGCGACCGGTGCCACGGTAGTTGTCGGGCGTGGTCTCGGAGAGCGACACTTCCGTGAGTGGAACGTTCTCTTTCAGGTACTGCTCTACCTGTGACTTGTTCCAGACGCCAGTCGCATCCTCGGCGCGAATTACGCCCGGTGGCAGATCATCGGCCGCAGGACTCGGCTGCGCGGGAGGCGTAGATCCGGGCGGCGGCGGAGGAACCGGAACGTTGATCTGCGGCGAGGGGTTCGAGTTGACGGTCGTCTTCGACTGCGACTCACAACCGGCGAGCGATGCTGCTACGACACCGATCCAAAGAATGCGCACGAGCATCGGTAACTCCAGAATGTGAACAGTGAATCTGTCTCATTCAGGCTAGAGATCACCGAATCGACGGTCAAGGAAACGGTAGGTGACCGATCCTCACGCCAGCCGCAGGTGGCTTTCTACACGGCGCAGGGCGTCTTCCACGCTGCAGCTGCCGTGTGCGAGCGGCAATTGCTTCCCTTCGGCCAGCCACTGCTCGACCTTGTCGTTCGCCGAGAGCACCGTGGTGTGACTACGGCGGCCGAAGTAGCGTCCGATCTCCGAGAGTGCGGAGCGAGTGTATTTGCGGGCGAGAAACATGGCCAGCATCCGAGGATGACTCACGGCGGGGCTCTTCCCGCCGGTCTGCAGCTGATCGGCTTCGACGCCGAAAATTTCGGAAACGGCTTCGACGATGTCGTTCAGCCGGATGGCTTTGCGACTGGTGCGAAGCAGATCGGTGAGCGCCATCTGGGCGAAGTCGGTCGAGATCGCGCGCCCGAAGGCTTCGCTCGCAGCTTGCAAACGATTGAGCGCTCCGGCCAACTGCCGCGCGTCGCCATCGAGCTGACTCGCGAGCCAGCTGAGGCAGTTCGGCGCGATGGAAAGCGACTGTCGAGCAGCCAGGTTCTGCAGGATCTGCAGCCGAGTTGCGTAGTCGGCCGGCTCGACGCCAACGGTCAATCCGCCGCCAAGACGAGCGACAATCTCTGGACCGAGCGAGCGCAATTCGTTCGGCGGCCGATCGGCTGCGAGCACTAGTTGCCGTCCATCGCGCACGAGGGTGTCGAGCGTGTGCAGCAGTTCCACGAGCGTCGACTGCTTGCCGGCGAAGAACTGCACATCGTCGATCAACAGCATCTCAACATCGCGATACTTGCGGCGGAAATTCGGCAAGCCCGAGCCGCGAAGGGCTTCAATGAATTGCGTTGTGAACTGCTCAGCCGACAGATAGATGACGCGCTTCAGTGCGCCGGTTCGTCGCGCCTGAACCCAAATGCCTTCTAGCAGGTGCGTCTTGCCGCAGCCGCTGGGGCCGTGGATCAGCAGCGGCGAGAAGGTGCCGGGTCGAGTGACCACGCTGCCAGCGGCCGTATGGGCCATGCGATTGCAATCGCCGACCACGTAGGTGTCGAGCGAAGCGAATTGCCGCCGTGCAATTCGCGGTTGGCCGCTCGTTGGAGCTTGCTCAACCGGGTTACTGATAACTGGGCTACCGACCACCGGCACCGCCGGGATTGCACCGAGTGGCGATGCATGCGACGACGTGGCCGCGCTGGGGAGCGGCAACGTCGTCGAGGCATCGGCCGTGGCAAAAAGCGGCATGTCGGGTTCTTGCTGCGAGTGCTGCTTCGAGCGACCGCGAGATGTTCGGCCGGCCGCCGCTTTGGGAGCGGGGGGCGCGAGCGATTCGTCACGGACAATCTCGAGAGTCGGCTCAAGGCTCAGCGCTTCGCGCGCTGCTGCGAGCAGTTCGGGGCGGAAGCGGCGAATGCGCTCCAGCTTGAAGTTATCGGCCGTTGCCACGATCAGGCTTTGCTCGACCAACCGCAGTTCGACGCCCGCGCCGAACCACAAGTCGTATCGCTCTTGCCCGACCCGCCCAAGCAACGCCTGGCGTACGGCCGTCACGATTTCCTTATCGTCCCTGGTCACCCTACGGCATCCTCAGCGCGCAATCGTAGCGCGGTTTCTCTAACTGGGTTTTACGTTGCGGCTGAAAAAATCGCCTGACACTCGTTGCCGACGAAACGGCGCGCGTCTTGCGCCAAAACTAGATTCCGAGAACCTTCCGGCCCGTGTCTGAACCGCAAACGTGAGGGCCGATTCTATCTGCGCCAGCAGTGCTGTCAAACCGGCGGATGAACGGCCTAGGAAGATTTCTTCATGCCTCCTTCATTCGCTGCCGAAATAGGCCGCGTTTTGCCCGTCAGGGACACAAAAGTTTTTTTCCTGAGTGCTGTTTGGCATGCCCGATTGAGCGCGTGGAAAACTTGTCAGAGGGACGCGACGGCAGATTGATGGTGGATATAACTGGTTGTTTGGTCGTCGGTTGCGCGATCCCCTCGCAGGCTGCGCAGCCGTGTGACACCTTTGGTCACTGCCAATTTCTAAGCTGCAACGATTGGTGAAAGGCTGCCGCGAATCGCGAGAGTTTGGACGCGTGCTAAGGAGCGCAATCAGGCGCTGTTGCGAAGCTGTTTCCAGTAAACGCTACGCTGGTCGAACACGGCGAATCCGGTGGCGTCGTACAGCCGCAGGGCAGGGCGGTTCGCAGCATCGACGGCGAGTACCAGCCGATCACGACCGGCGTCGCGCGTGAGCCACTGCGCTGCCCGAACGAGCGGCTCGCCGAAGCCACGACCGCGTGCTTCCGGCGTGAGACCCATGTAGACGAGCTCGCAGTGGTTCTGCTCGGGATGATCCGCGAGTAGCAGGCAGCCAATATCACTTCCCTCGCGGCGGGCGAGCATCCAGAACTCGGGGCGGTGCTTACCGACCGCTCGATAGCCTTCGATCACGTCGGTCGTGCTGCGCGATCCGTCAAGCCGCGGGCAATCCATAGTGCCGACGTAAGTGCGATCAATGGTTTGAACCAGTTGCGGCTCACCTCCCGCTGGAAGCGACTGCAACTCGAACGGATAGTCCGGCTTGGTGGCCGGGAAGACATCGCTGGTGGCTTGCAAGTAGAGCAGGTCGGCGAGCAGTGAAAATCCGCCGGCCTGCAAGTGTTCAGCGTCCAGGAGAGCTTCCGGATGTAGAAGCGACTGAGCGATGACAACCTCGCGCTTGGAGAGCTCCAGGCAGAGTTCGTCGAGTAGCATGGAAGTGGTGACGAGCGGCTGCGGCTCGACGAGTTGCGGCGGCCAAACAATCGCGGCATTTCCCGGCACGCACTGAGCGACCACTGCGCCAGCCAGAACCGCACCTCGTCGTGCTTCGATCAGCACAAGCGGAGCAGTCGCCCCAGGCGCGGCCATCGCCACGGCCTGAATCAGCGCTGCTTGATCTGCATCTGGCCAGCCGCGCAGGGCCAGGTGTAAAGCGTGACTGTCTGGGCTAAGTGGAACGCTGCCGACATGCAGTGCCGTGGTGCTGGTAGTCATTCTTGGTGCTTCAGCAAGAACCGATGGTGGAGCGTCAATTTTCGCGCAGTATACTGCACATAATGTGCCTGCTTATGGTCGGATGGAAACGACCGAGCCGGCTCTACTTGCGCTCTGAAGGAGTCGACTGGCATGCGAACGGCGACCTGGCTGCTGCTGATCGGGGTAGGATTTGGTTACGGATCTTCTCAGGCCGAAGCGCAACTGCTGGAACGGTTAGAGCGTGGGCTGGACCGTCTGACTGCTCCAGGACCGTCAGGTAACGATGCCTTGCCGTCGCCCGACGATGCCCAACGTCCGACGCTCGGGCTAAGCACGCATGAAGAGGGAGAACCGGGGGGCGGCGTGCTGATTGACTCGATCGTGCCCAATGGTCCTGCCTCTCGGGCCGGTTTGCGGGCTGGTGACTTAATCACTCGCGCGAATGGGAAGCCAGTCAGCTCTGCCAATGATTTGGGAGGCATTCTCAGCGGCGCAAAGGTCGGAGATCGCGCTTCACTCACCGTTCGCTCGGCTGGACGTGATCGGGTGGTTGAGCTCGCTTTCGCTGCACGAACTGGCGACGGCACGGCTGCGAGCAGTCCGATGCCATTGACGCCTCCGACCGAAGGTAACCTGCCCCTCACGCCGGCGGACCCGCCTGCCTTTGAGCGGCCTACGCTTCCACTCCCCGGCCGAGACCCGGCCTTGGAAGCCACGCCTGAAGCTGCGGGCCGACCGACACTGGGAGTGAGCGTCGCTCCGCTGACGGAAGAAGCGGCGACGCGTTACGGGGTGCCGACTCGACGCGGCGGACTTATCGCCAAGGTGACTCCGGAGGGACCGGCAGACCGCGCTGGCATTCCGGTCGGGGCGGTGGTCGTCGCGATTGATACCGTACGCATTGATACGGCCGATCAACTCGTCGATGCGATTCGCACGTCGCGCGCAGGTCAGGAGATCGAACTGTCGTACTACAACGGCCCGACCATGACTCGCAAGACGATCCGCCTCGGCTCGGCTGGCCCGGCGCCGGCCGGTATCGGTGAACCCTCGCCGCGGTTCAATCGGATCGATCTCAGTCCCCCAGCGGCGGACCCGCTCGCAACACGTTCGCTCGCCAGTGCTGCGGACAGTGGCGAAGTCGCTGCGCTGCGAGCTGAAGTGCAACAATTGCGCGATCAACTGCGCGAGCTGCAAGAGCGACTCGACCGACTTGAGAAAGCACCTGCTGCGAGCGCTCCCGGTGATGGTGGACCTCCAGCCGGCCGTTTTGGATCTGAGGATGGTGGTGCCGCTGCCTCACCGCCAAGGTTCGCTCCGCCATCGCCTTGATTTTAGCGGTCGATGGCTGACCGCGCCCTTCCTACGGCCGTGGCTACTTAGCCATCGCCAACTTCCGCCCTGAGGTGGTCAAATCGGCTAGCGAGATCCATGTATTCGCTACTCCAGCCGCTGTCGATACTGACGTCTTGCAGGCTGACTGTCGGTGCGAACAGCAGCGTGAGTCGTTCCAAGGCCTGTGCGTGATCGGCTTCAACCAGGTTGCAGATTCGGTCAATCTCTTCGACGGCCTGCTCTGGACCAGACCACTCGGTCCAAAAGAAGTTATTACCCGGTCGGAGCAGCAAAAGCCTTACGGCCGCAAGCAGATTTAGTGCTTGGGATCGCTGCTGCGAATTCATCGGTTTGTGATGTTCTGACACCGTCGCACAGCAGCCATGATGACCGTGGTTGGCGAATGGGTTATCTTTGCAGATTATATCGAGCGGCGTTAAGTCGCACTGACAGGGATGGTCTCTCGCCAAAAACCAAGCGTAACGCGCACCTCGGCAAAGGACGACACGGATGAAATGGATCTACTCTTCCCTTTGGCTGGCACTGCTTGCTCTCGTGGCAAGCGTGCCGCAGCTCTCCGCCGCCGACGATGCTAAGGGAGGCGGCAAGGCGACAGCTCAGAAGGCTCCGACGACCATGGACGAAGTTCCGCTAATTCCTCGAGAGAAGTTTTTCGGCAATCCAGAGAAGGCCCGCGCCCGCCTGAGCCACGATGGCAAGCGACTTGCCTATGTGGCGCCGGTCGAGGGTGTGTTGAACGTCTGGGTCAGCCCCAATGACGATCCTGAGCAGGCCAAGCCCGTAACTTTCGACAAACATCGCGGCGTGACGGCTTTCTCGTGGGCCTACACGAACAAGCACCTGCTCTACACGCAGGACAAGAATGGCGATGAGGATAATCACGTTTATGTGATCGATCTGGAATCGGGCAAGATTACCGACCTGACACCGCTCGAAAAAATCGCGGCCCAAATTGAAGGCGTGAGCGAAAAGTTTCCCGAAGAGATTCTCGTCGGAATCAACGATCGCGACGAGCGGCACTTCCACGATATTTATCGCGTGAACATCCTCACCGGCGATCGCAAGCTGGTGCAGCAGAACCCCGGCTTTGCCGGCTTTCTGACCGACGACGACTATCGCGTTCGCTTCGCCATCAACTTCACTCCCGATGCCGGTCAGGTCTGGCTCAAAGCCGAGCCCGGCGACAAGTGGGACGAGTGGGTGAAGATCAACTCGGTCGATGCGATGACCACTTCCCCGGCTGGCTTCGATAAGTCGGGCGAGAAAATGTATCTGATCGACTCCCGCGATCGGAACACGGCCGCCCTGGAAGTGCTCGACCTGAAAACCGGCAAGGAAACGTTGATCGCTGAAAACGACAAGGCCGACATCAGCGGTGCGCTCGTACATCCGACTGAAAAGACCATCCAGGCAGTCAGCTTCACCTATGAGAAGACCGAATGGATGATCCTCGACGACGCCGTGAAGGCCGATTTCGAGTATCTCAAGAGTGTCGAGGAAGGCGACATCCAGATCACCGGCCGCACGCTCGATGACAAGCGCTGGACCGTGGCCTACATGAAGGATAACGGCCCGGTGAAGTTCTACATTTACGATCGCGATGGGGGCGAGCGAAAAACCAAATTCCTTTTCACCAGCAATCGCGAACTCGCGAAGCTGCCGCTCGTGAAGATGCATCCGACTGTGATCAAGTCGCGCGACGGGCTCAACCTGGTCAGCTATCTCACGCTGCCGAAGTGGGCCGATCCGGATGGGGATGGCCGGCCGAACCAACCGCTGCCGATGGTAGTGAACGTTCACGGTGGGCCATGGGCCCGCGATGATTGGGGCTATGATCCAGAGCACCAATTGCTCGCCAATCGAGGTTACGCGGTTCTCGCGGTGAACTACCGGGGCTCGACTGGCTTCGGCAAGGACTTCATCAATGCCGCCAATCGCCAATGGGGCGCGAAGATGCACGACGACATCATCGATGCCTGCAACTGGGCCGTGGAGCAGAAGATTGCCGAGAAGGGCAACATCGCCATCATGGGCGGCAGCTATGGCGGGTACGAAACACTCGTCGGCCTGACGTTCACGCCCGATTATTTCAAGTGCGGCGTCGACATCGTCGGCCCCTCGAGCCTGATCACTCTGATGCAGAACCCGCCGCCATATTGGATGCCGTTCATGCCGGTGATGAAGGCCCGCGTGGGGGACGTAAGCACGGAGGAGGGACGCGAGTTCCTCAAAAGCCGTTCGCCTTTGTTCTTCGTCGACAAGATCACTCGGCCGCTGCTGATTGGCCAAGGCGCCAACGACCCGCGCGTCAAGCAAGCCGAAGCGGATCAGATTGTCGCCGCGATGAACGAGAAGAAGATTCCCGTCACGTACATGCTCTTCACCGATGAAGGGCACGGCTTCGCCCGGCCGCAGAATCGCTTTGCGTTCTACGCGGTCACCGAGGCGTTCCTCGCCGAGAATCTCGGCGGCCGCTACGAAAAGATCGGCGAAGCATTCGCCGGCGCCGCGTTCAAACTGCCAAGCGGCAAGGACGACGTGCCGGGTCTGGCCGATGCGTTGAAGGCGTACGAGGCAAAGTCGGCTGAAAAATCCGGCGAGTAGTTCACAGCGTCGCGGTGTACTGTCTCTCCGTCCCGGGCTCCAGCCTGGCACGAAACTGACGCGAGGCTCCGCCTCGCCGTGCCCTGCGAAGACTCAGTCACTGGCCGACGCATGCGTGAGCTATCCCCACAAGCCGCGATCGAACAAGTGCTCGATCGCGGCTTGTGTCGTTCTCAGGATCATACCCGCGCGCGAATGCTCACGGGCGGCGTTTCCAGCAATGTGGTTTTGGTCGAGACCGACGATCCACTGCAGCGCTGGGTATTGAAGCAGCCCTGCCCAAAGCTCAAGGTCACACAAGACTGGCAATGCGGTGTGGAGCGAGTGTGGCGGGAAGTGGAGGTGCTGGAGATTTGCGGTCACTTGCTCAGCCGTGATGTGCCTGCGGGCGGCGAACCGTCGATTTCGGTGCCCCAGGTGCTGTTCACCGACCGCGAAAACTTCCTCTATGCAATGACGGCGGCGACGCCCGGCAGCAAGCCATGGAAGGAGTTGCTGCTGCGAGGTGCTTTTGACGAACGAACCGCCGAAATGTGCGGTCAGATGCTCGGGCAATTGCATGGCCAATCGTGGCAGGACGCAAGTATCGCCGAGCGTTTGGATGATCGCGAATTCTTCGTCAAGCTACGGCTGGAGCCGTACTACGGTCGCGTCGCAGAAGTTCATTCGGGGCGGTCGGAAATCCAGGAGTTAATGCAATCGGTTTGGGAGAATCGCTGCTGCCTCGTGCATGGCGACTTCAGCCCGAAGAACCTGCTGGTATCGCCCGGCCAAGTGATGCTGATCGATTTCGAAGTCGGTCATTACGGCGATCCGGCGTTCGACCTCGGCTTTTTCCTGACTCACCTGGTCTGCAAGCAGGTGCGTCTTCGCTCCAAGACTTTGTTTGGCGGCCTCAGCGGTGGTTGCCAGTCGCCGCTGTCGCTTGCGGATCTTTTCTGGGCCGTTTATCGCGAGACACTCATCCGCTGCCTTGCGGAACGCAGCCTGCTGAGTGAGTCTGCGTGCTCCAGTCTCGCGGAGCGAGCAATGAAGAACCTGGGTGGATGCCTGCTGGCGCGAGTCGACGGCAAGAGCCCGCTCGAGTACCTGGCTACGGCTGAAGAGCGTGACCAGGTGCGTCAGCTAGGTTGGAAGCTGCTTGACACGTCGCCGATCGATTGGACCGAAGCTCGCGAACTCATCGCGGACAGTTTCAAGTCGCGCTAAGAAATGCGGCGGCCGAGAACAGCGATCACCTGCTTCTCGCGTGGCATCAGTAGGATGACCGCGATCTCGTCGGCTGAAGCTGGCAGCTTCTTCTGCAATGTCTTCTGTACGCTTAGTGGATCGACGTCGACGCCACGCTTCTTCACCTCGACACGGCCAACGTTTCGCTCGGTCAGCAGGGCAATCAGACGCTTCAAGTCGAACGGAAGCATTTCGAGCACTTCAAACCCGTCAATCGCCGGGTCGTCGATCGCTTGATCACCGGTGAGATAGGCGACTCGCGGTGCAATCGGCTTTAAGGCATACGTTTCACTAAGCGCACCGGAAAGTCCGGCGGCTAAGACGGCGGCGTGGGGTTCATAGAGATAGCGGCCGATTAGCTGGGAACCTTCCGACTCGGTACCCGCTTGACCGACCACGCGGCGGATTCCGCCCCGGGCGTCGATCAGGGTGGCTGCACGCTGGCCCGGGTTCTGAGCCAAGTTACCGTGCCAGACGACAAGCTGGCGACATTCGCCTCGGCTGCCAAGCCATTCGCATTCGGCCCGTTCTTCCCAATTAAGAGGAATCTCCGCCGCAGGAGCAAGCTTGATGGCGGCGTTCGGATTCTCCTTGAGCATACGCTCGAGAGTTTCCAAGGGGGGCTGATGCAGTTCGATGCGAGTCGTCCGCTTCCCGTCGGGCCGGCGATCCGGGTCGACATGCCAGGCGCTGAAGTCTGCCAGTGCGACTGCTTCGGCCTTCTCGCATTGCACGCTTACCATTTCGGAACCGTTCGCCTCGCAGTTTCGGCCGGCGATCAGCGCCACGATTTCGCTCGCATCAACACCAACCGCCAGCCCGCGCTTACCGAGTGCGAGTAAGTCACCACCGATGCCGCAGCAAAGGTCGGCCACGCGCTGGCCCTCGGCGAACCGGCCCGCCTTGTAAGCGGCGATTCGCTCATCCGTCGCCTGCTCAAGACCGACTCGCGTGAAGAACATCCGCTCAGCTGCGGCGAACTTGTCACGAGCCCGGCGGCGGAGTTCGACGAGTTCGACAACCAGGTGTGCCTGCCCAGGCGACAACGATTTGCGCAGACGTTGTACCAGGCGCACCATCGCGGCGCCGCTCAAGGTGTCCGACTGCGAGGCCTCGGCAATCCAGGGCTCGGCGGCGGAACTTAAAAGCCAGCGGTAGTCGTCCATTTCAGCGTTCACATAACTCTCGCATGACCGCCTGTATTCCTCACACCGTTGCCTTCCCGCGCCGCGGACGCAATGATGGCAATTATGACTTGGGGCGTCGAGACACTCGGACTGTATTTGCATCTGGCTAGGGCTGCGGAACGCCGCAGTCGGCCACTTGTGCGCGACCGCATGCTGATGATGGGGGCGGTCATCGCCAGCCAACTAAAATTGCCACCCGTCGCTGCCTACTGCCGCCACCGGGTGTTGCAGCACAACCCCGGTCACATGGTTGCCCGTTGGTCGACGATCGAAGAGGCGCTTGATCAGGACGACTTTCTCGTCTGGCTAAAGCAGCTCACCCGCAAATACGGCCCGGAAGTGGCCGAGCAGTGGGCCGATACACTCGGTATCGTCCGCAAAGGAGAACGGGCCACATATTTCAGCGACGGAGAATATGCGGCTGCGGTGCTCGGCATGGGCTGGGACGACATGCAGGCCCAATTTGGCCCCGCCGATGCACAGTCGTAGTCTTTTTTTGTGGGGGAGTCGCCACTAAGGCACGAAGAGCACTAAGGACGCACCAAGGAAGGCAAGGAAAAGGCTGCTGGATTGCCTTCCGACTCTCTTCCTCTTCGTGCGTCCTTCGTGGGCTTCGAGCCTTCGTGGTTTTTAAGTCCGCCCGCGCATGTCATGCCGCTTTCGCGCTCTGAGCGCAAGCTGACCGTCCTAGCGAATGCTCAGCGCGCGGTTCTCAAAGCAAATTCTCTCGGTCCGCCGCGTCGATGCTAACACCACGAGGGTGTCTGGCGCACCGAGAGCTCCCCACGATGTTTTCACGACCCATGCTGCTTGTCGGGGTTCTCGCCGCCGCGGTTGTCGTCCCTTACGTGCTCTTCAACAAGAATCTGTCGACGACGGCCAGCACTCAGTGGAACCAGTTACTCGGAAGAGGCAATCCAGGCCAAGCGGACGAAGCATCAGGGTCTGACCCAAACAACCCGATCGCTACGCCGACGAATTTTCCGAGCGCTTCTGAGCCGGTCCCCTTGGAGCAGGTGTTTCGCTTCGATTTTTCTCCTCGCACTGTTACTGACTTGTGGCCACGAGTCTCGACCGTGCTGGGAGGCAGCAATCAGATGGGCCTGCGCGTCGCGCTGATCACCGGCACGCAACCCGACGATGTGGCGGGATCGTTGACGTACTACTTCGACGATCACCACCAAGTGCAGCGAATCACTCTCCAAGGGACGACCGGCGACGAACGTCGCCTGGTTCAACTACTCACCACGCAGTACGGCCTGCAGCCGGCACCAACAACCCGCGCCGGTCTCTACACGCTCGACGGACCGGCGGGCATGCAGAGCAGCCTGCAGGTGATTCACTTGCCGGTAGTGCGAACCACGACGCCGAACAACCGCGTCGAAGTTGCGATCGACCTGCAGCGCACCGCCGTTCGAACGGTAACGAATTCTGCCGAAGCTGAGAAAGCGACGGCCCAGTCGAGTAGCGGTGCCTCAGGCTGGTACAGGCTCAACCGACCGCTTAAATCTTGGTAATCGGCTCGCAAGGCTAGGGCTTCGAGCCGCGTCGCACGTCGGGTAGGAACCACAACCAGGCGACGGCAGACACTCGAAGAACCGCTCCGCCGAGGAAGAAGCACTGGAATCGATCCAGTCGCAGTCCGGCAATCGTGAGGTTCCAATCCCGCGGCAAAGCGTCGAAGACCGCGCCGAAAGCTACTGAGCTAATCGCCGTGGCTAAACCACCGAGTGCGAAGTACGTGGCAATGTATGGCGGCGAATTCTCACCGGGGGATAATCGCAGCATCATGTGCGGCAGACAGACATTCAGTCCGGCATAAGCGATCCACAACAGCCAGGTGCCGGCAATCCAGTAAGGCGCTTCCCGCGACGCAGGCACGTAGCAGAGCAGGGCGATGGACACTAGCACCTGGGAGCCGATCATAAGCCGCCGACTACCGAATCGGTCTGCCCATCTTCCGATGGCCGGCGACACACCCGCCTGACCGACCTGCATGCCCGCCTGCAGGCCGAGCATGACGAGCACCGGTAGCGCGAGCGCAAACGGAAACAGACCTTGAGCGGCCTGCGAGAAACCATTTGCTACTCCGGCCCAACACCAGAAACCGAGCAGCGGAAAAAACCGGCGATCCACCACCGCAGCAAGGGTGTCGCCTACATCGCCGATCCGCTGACGGTCGATGGGCAGGTTTGGCAGAGCCGCCAGTGGGATCAACGCAAGCAGCATGCAAACCGCACCAGCCATCGCCGGCAAGGCAAGCGGCTGCCAGCGAGGTAAATCGGGTAGCGCTCGGCTAAGGCCGAACGTGAATAGGCCGGCCACCGCCATGCCAATCACTTGTCCGGCCATCAGCCAGCCTTGCCTGACGCCGATAAATTGCCCGCGGATATCGCTCGGGACTAGATCGCCAAACCACGACCATAACGCGATCACCCCAAGAAACATCGCCAGATGCCAGAACCCCCACAGGGTCACGAGCATGGCAAGCGAAAGCCATCGGCTTGGCAGCAATCCTGGCCAAGAGAGCATTGGCAGGAGCAGAAGCAGCACGCCGCTGACGAAGAAGGTGATTATCGCGAACGTCTTACGACTGCCGATGGTTCGGAGCAAGGCAGGCGTCGCCATCCGCAACACGCCGGCCAGGTTGGGGCTCGCGACAATCAAGCCGACGGCGAGCCCTTCGGCGCCGAGCTCTCGAGCCAGATACGTGGCAAGTGTGGTACTCGTCAGGCCGTTGCCGAGACCCCAAAGGGCTGCGTTCGCATGAGCAGGCCACAGCGACGTTGGACGCGGAGGCAATTGCAGCATGGTGGCGAACTTCGGAAAGCACCGATGAAAGTTCGCCCATGATAGACGCTGCAAGCGCGGCCGTCACGCTTCGCCTATATCATCGCACCACCTCTGAGTCGACAATCTTATAAAGCGACCACGTATTGCCGTCGGTACCGGTGAACGGCTCGATCTTGAGGGTCCCTTCGACCTTGATCGGGTCCTTCCCCGGATAGTGCGTTGTGATGCCTGGCTTCATATAAACCTGTGCCAGATGGTCGGCCTGGCCGCCGGGACCGAATTTGCACTCCAGGTTACGCAGGATCACAAACTTCTTGGTCTTCACGGGATCGGCGCCGGCGTGCATATAGCCGGAGATGCGAACCTTTTTGCCGTCGAGTTCCTTGGGGCGATCCCCCATCATCCACGGGCGAAAAACCACGTCGGCTTGCAAGCCAATCACCAGATCGTCGAACGAGATCTTCTCCGCTTCGCCCGGACGGGCTGTCGCCCGCGAACTGGAGAATACTTTGGGCTTTTTTCCCTCACTGTCGGCTGCAGCCGCAATCGACTCTTCAGGTACCGTTTCGACTTCCGTAGCCTGCGGTGCTTCGGCTGGAGATTCCGCCTCATCGACCACAGCGGCTGGATCGGAGGTCGGCGCAGTCTGCTCGTCCGCAATCGATTCCAAGCTGGCGCCGCTCGGTGACAACGAGGTCGCCGACGATGGCTCACAGCCGAGCGTTCCCGCTACCACGGCCGCAAACAGGCCAACCCCAACCGACCTCAGCGCCAGCTTGAATTCCACGGCCAGAGCTTTTCGTTCAATCCAAGTCATTGGATCCTGGTTCCTTCCAAGTGATAGACCGACCAGGTCTTGCCGTCGGTACCGGTGAAGGGGGCCACCGTCAAAAAACCCTCGACGGCGACCGGTGCATCGGTGTACGCGGTCCGCAACTTGCCTTGCAGGTTCACTTCAATGGCATGATGCGCGTGCCCGCCGGGGCCGAAGGGGCAATCCTTGTCGCGAAGTAGCGGGAAAGTACGAATGGCATCCTTCTGGGCGATGCCCGCATACATATAGCCGGAGATCCGAACGTATCGATCCAGTACCGCCTTCGCTCGGCTGGAGAGCATCCACGATTCATACGTCGAATCCACGGGCAGAGGAAGATCGAGGTCCTCCCAGGTTATCTCGAGTGGCCGCTCTGGACTTGTTCCCTCTTCGGCGGACAGGGACGCGGAATTCCCGGACTGCTGCCGCTCGCTGGACACGGCCACTGCGCGCGTGCTCGGTCCGGGCCTGCCCGTACATGCCGGCAAGGCGGGCACGGTAAGCAAGATCAAGACGAGTGAAACGAGCCGCATCAGTCGTTGTGGGTGGGAGAGCGGGCGGGCTACCGGGTTTCTACATTCTATGCGGCCCGGGGCGAACAGGTAAATGTTGATGCACTCGTCGCACGCCTGGTGAAACTGGATGAACCGTGGGTCAAATGCCCCGGCAAACTTGCTGTTATCCTCACCAGGCGTCCCCCTTGCGGGCAATTCGCTACATCCCGCATCACGCGGGTGACAGCATGTTGCCATTTGGCAACGTATGTTTGCGGGTGACTAAGTCGGCGCCCACCTGTTATTCGACGGTCACTCGCTGCTTGCTCATTTACCCGCCGCTTATGCAATTCCATTCGGTCTTGTGGTACGCAACCTTGGGGCTGGCGCTGGCCTTTGGGGCGGGATGGCCGGGGCAAGCAGCCTCGCAGAGCGAGCCCCCACTGGTTGCGGTTGGATCGGTCGAGAATCGGCTGCTCGCCGATGCAGCCGACAAAGTACTCGACCGCCACCCGCTCCTTCGCGCTGCGCTGATCGCCGGTGGCGTGAATGACGATCGGACACTGTCCCATTGGCAGCAGCGGTTCGAAGAACTCTGTCAGCCGCTCGATGAGAAGCGTGTCAGGGGGACGCCAATAACGCCCGAAGCGTTATTCGTCTTTTTGCATACGCAGATCATGACTGGCGAATACCGAGCGTCGGTCACCACCCTGCCGGAAACACTCAGCAGCGGCAATTACAACTGCCTGACGGCCACCATCCTGCTTGTTTCGCTTGGAGATCGGTACCACATGCCGATCGAAGCGATCTCCACGAGTGGACACATCTACTGCCGTTTCGTCGGCGAGAAGCCGATCGATGTTGAGACAACACAGTCGGACTGGGCCAAGGCGACGCGCGCGCGATCAGGGACCCGTACCTCCGACGAGCAGCTGCCACCGGTGCGCTCGATCGATTCAGCACAAGTCATTGCCAAGATCTATTACAACCGCGGCCTCGAGCAGCTAGGGCGGAGACAGTTCGAGCACGCAGTTGCGCTCTTGCACCGCAGTCTGCAACTCGATCCGCGAGATGCCGATGCGAGGGAAAACCTGCTGGCGGCATTCAACAACTGGGCGTTGTTCCTAGCCGAAGCTGAACGCTACGCCGACGCCGTCGAACGTATTCGGATAGGCTGGGAGCTGGATGCTGACTACCCACCCTTTGCGGCCAACTATCTGCACATACATCAGCGGTGGGCAGCCTGGCACTGTGCGCGTCATGAGTACGCTTCCGCCATCGAAGTGCTCGAGCGGGGAAGCAGTCAGCGGCCGGATGCTCCGCTATTTAGCGCCGGGCCGCGAACCGTCTACGCACAGTGGCTGCAGTGGCACCTGAAACGCGGCGAATACCGCGAGGCCGCTGAAGTGCTCGCCTGTGCAAACCAGCGCCTCGATCAGGATGCGATCGCGCGTCTGCATGCTCACGTGCAGCTGACAGTTGAAGATTGATTTGCGATCACCCGTGAATCGATTCGAAGCCATGGAGCTATTTGGCTTCGAGCGCAATGTCGAATTGGTTCGGGCCGTCCTTCACTTCATACGTCAAGCCTGAGCTGTCAGGCGCCTCGTACCGCTTGGGGAACAGTCGCGGTGGTTCGGCCTGGCTGCTGTCGGCTGGACCAGGTTGAGTGACCGTGACTTGATAGGTCCCCTTTGGTACTCCATCGGCGCTGCCCTCAGTGCGAATCTGATACGCACCGCTATCGTCGGTTTCGCCGGCCGCGCCTACCTGATTCTGGCGATCGGTAAAAGTGACCACGACATGTTTGGCCGGGGTCTTATCCGGCAGCGTAACCGTTCCACGCACGGTTGCCAATTTCGGCCCACAACCGGAACCGCCAAGCGCCAAACACAATGACCCGGTCAGTATGAAGCAAGTACGAAGCGCATTCCAATTGACGAGCAGCATTCAGCATCTCCAGTTGTAGATCATTCGACTGTGTTGCCATCCTGGCGATCGCCCAGGTTGCGAAGTGTTGTTCGGTCGACGTTGTTCTGAATGACGCGGACCGCACCGTCCCCCATCAGGAACTGGCAAACTGCCGGGTGCCAGCTACCGAACATCTTGTAGCGTTCCGTCGGCACCGTGTCCTGTGGGCCCTTGCCCAAGATGAAGGGATGGTCGTTGTTTCGCACCGTGTGGCACTCGTACCAGGCAGTCTGATCAGAGATGTAGATATTGCCGTCGGCGCTGCCGCCTTGGTTGCCACCCTTGTTGAGATCCTTGGCGACAACATGCTTCTCGCCCATCAGTGTGGTGTTGCTCAATCCATCCGTGATGCTCGCAAACGTCAGGCGACCCTTCCACCGCTTGTTACCGTCGTACCGCTCTCCACCAATCAGAGCCCCGAACAGGATGGATGGCCCCTGGTGTTGCCATTGGAAGTTACCCGAAGCAACGCTGCAAACGGCATAATCGCCGGTAGCACCCACTTGCGGCTGATCGTCGGAGGTCTGTGTACCGGCACGACGGCTCGGGCACTTGAAGCCCTTCACGGCTGCTCCTGGAAGCGCTGCGGTGGCTGGATTAGGAGCCACATCCCATTTCACGCTCAGATCGAATTGGTCGTATAAGTTCTGCTGTTCCATGAATGGCAACAGCACTACGAATATGGTTCCATAGCGAAGGTCGCCGTTCACGCCGGTATGGGACGGCGGCAACGCGTTCAAGGTGTCATGGAAGTTGTGAACGGCAAGCCCAAGCTGCTTGATGTTGTTCGAGCACTGAGTTCGTCGCGCGGCTTCTCGCGCTGCTTGAACTGCCGGCAACAGGAGCGCAACGAGCACTCCGATGATTGCGATCACAACCAGTAGCTCCACTAAGGTGAAGCCTCGGTAATTTCGATTTGGTCGGGCCATTGAACGTTCACTCAGCGACAGGCGAATATGAAGTGGGGCGATTGCTCCCGATAAGTGGGGATAGTCTAACCGCCTGTAACAGCCGACGCCAAGTGAAAATTGCGCCTCGCAATCAGGGCAAAGAAGCGCGGTTAAGAGGCCTGACGCTTTTGCGGCAGGGACCTCTCATTTATAAGCCCAGCGGGATTAGCACCGGGGCCACGATGATCGGAGCGATCGTTGGCTGCAGCGGATTTTCGCCATAGCGGACCGTCTGTCCCCGCTGGTTGACTCCGATCAACAACCATTGGCTTCCCGGCACAGGTTGTTGGAGCGGGTTATCGAGGGGCACCAACATCGGTTGTGCAAAACCGGCGAGCTGCAGGATTGCCGCCCTTTTACCGTCGGATCCTTCAACGACTCGCTCGAGAGTTACGAAGGCCATCACTCCGCTTGAGGGCTGAAAGATCTTGCTGGAAGCCTGCTCGTTGAGCAGGGTGATCTGACCGATGTCGTTCCACTTCTCCCGGCGCAGACCGGCCACAATCTGATCGGCCTGCCTCATAAGCTGATCAAGACGATCGGCGAGCGCTCCTCGAGCGGCAAACAGGTCGGGATTCTGCGCCAAGGTCAAAGTCCAGGCGATCTGTTGGAGCACGGCATAATCGGATTCGCTCTCTGGTCGCCAGTGCATCGCTCTGGCTTGCTCATGCCATTGCTTCAACTTTTCGTTGGTTGCGTTCCAGATGGCTGCGCGCTGTCGTGCTTCCGCCGTCGCGTATTGCTCAAGTGGGTGGACGTCTTCAAAAGGCTCGCCGAGCAATTTGATGAGTTCCGAGACTGGCAGGGCGTAGCTGTAACCGGTTTGTCGATCGACCCAGGTGTTCACACCGATCACCTGACCCTCAGCGTTGCACAAGGGCCCGCCACTGTTCCCATCCGAGAGACGGGCCGTGTGCTGAATCCAGTCGGTGGCGGGGTCCGTTCCTGTAAGTAATCGCAGGAATCTGCGGGAGTCGGCTGAGAGCTCAGACGACGGCAGAACCAAGCTAACGCGACCGTCGGAGGGAGCGAAGGCAATTCCCTGGGGGTGGCCGATGGCGACTACCGCTGACAACGGAAGGGGGCGTTCTGCTTGCAAGCGAGAGGCAGGCAGTTCTGTGTCCGGGGATCTGATAACAAGCACGGCGAGATCGCTGTCACGGTCGACACCCGCATAACCCTCGACGTCAAATAGCCGCCCGTCGTGTAAGCGGACGGCTGCTTCGGTCGTTTCACTCATGACATGCAGGGAAGTAGCCACCAAGCCGCTGGGATCGACCACGAAGCCGGAGCCAATCACTCGACTGCCGGCAGGGGTAGTGGCTTCGATTAAGACAACGCTTTCCAGCAGGGCCGGTAAGTGCGATGCGGGAGACCCGACCCCGTTATCAAAACCGCCGGGCTTCTTTTGCTCCGGAGCAGCCGATTGTTCTTGGGGCGGGAGAGGCGAAATGGGGCTAGGACCGCTGGACTGTCGCGGCGGAGGAACTGAAAAGTTTTGGGCGGCAACAAAGCAAACCGCCGCCACCGCCAGCACGACTCCCGCCGACCGAAGCGCCCAGCCAAGGCGCGTCCGCCGACGCCCATTGGGGAGCGTGTTCAACGCAACGCTTACTGAGATGGGGCCGGGCTCGTCCTGTGATGACATGTGGCCGATTATACGCTGGTCTAGAGAGCGGCTAAGTTGGTCGAATCCTGTGACTCAGGTTAATGAAAGCCAGCGCTATTTGTTCACTTTCGGGTTCGTTGCGGCGGTTTGGGTAGTTTGGGCTCTACCCGCATAGGGGGTTATCGCCCTATTGTGGTGGAGTGGCATCCCCCTCACATAATTAGACGATCAGACAATGCTTGTTTGATCAGCTTAAAGCCTTAGTCGATGATTCACCCACTTATATTAGTGGTGGGACAATGAAAGCTGCCTGATCGCAACACGACGTTCGTGATTCTAACTGAACTCGGAAGAGCAACGCTTGGCAGCGATTTGTGAGCCAAATCCCTCTCTTTCAAGGCCGTTTACCGTCTGCATCGACTCTATTGGCGTGGAGGCGGGTATTCAAGCTTATGATAGAAAAACCGTGTGCATTTCCAGCATTCACAGTCACAAGCGGCTACTGCTGGTTGACGTCTAATATAATGGGCACTAGGGTATCTCTTACCGTGTGTTCCTATTAGTTTGTGCAATCGGAATGGAGGAAGAGGGAATGGCCAAGAAAGCAGCTGCCGCCGTGGAAGGGCCGAGCAAATCGGAAGCGATTCGCAGCTACAAAAGTGCAAATCCAGATGCCGGTCCCAAGGCAATTGCTGCCGCCTTGGGCGACGATGGAATCGACGTGACTCCCGCCTTTGTCAGCACTGTTCTATCGAATGATAAGCGCAAGTCGGGCCGCATTGGTGGTCGTGGCCGCGGCCGTCGAAGTGGTGGAGGAGAAGCGTCGCTCGACAATCTGATCCAAGCCAAGAAACTCGCTGAGCAGATGGGTGGGATCGAACAGGCTCGCGCCGCTCTGGATGCTCTCGCACGAATTCTCGCATAAAAGATCGCAGTTGCAGTCTTCGATACGAAAACGGCCGCGTGATGGAGCCAGTGCTCCTTACGCGGCCTTATTCGTTTGCTGCGAACCGATTATAAGATATCACCGGGCGGCAAAGCCTTCTCAGGCAGCGGCCGAGGCTTTTGGCAACTGGTCAAGCGCAGCGAGGGCATTCTCCAGCCCACCAACTTTGGTGATGAACGCGGCCAGGTGCCTCGCTTGCTGTTCGGAAAGCTCGGTATCTTCGCCGGCGAGCAGTTCGCAGATCTCGGCGATCGCCAGATCGGTCACTTGAATTGGCTCCGCCATTGGCTCTTCCGTTGCAATGAGAGATGTCAGGGTTCAGCTCGGTGGCGCCGATGTCTACTGGCTGACGATCGTAACCGCGGTTAGTCATCGGCCTGGGAAGTATCCCTGGGTGACTTGGGATCTAGCGCGCCGGATTTCGTCGTTGATTTTGCCCAAGCCGAAGCTCTTCGCAGCCTCGCTGGTTTAGTGGGGGAATGCGTAAGATGCGGCAACCGTGAAGGTCCCACCCATTAAGCCCGAAGAATTGGTTTAGGCCGCGTCGATGGATGAGACTGCCGCTCTGAGCCCTATCTCAAGCGTCAATCCAATCATCCTCCGTTGCGATGGTCGGTTATTCCGTTCCGCTGCCCCTGCGGGTTGAAGTTGATGGCTCACGCTCAGTTGATTTCTACCGTCCGCTCCCTGGTTGCCAGCACCTTTGCGGAACTGGGGCTTTCTGAGGCCGAGGCTCCGCGGGAAACACTGCTCGTTTGCGGTGGAACCTATTGCGGCCGTCGCTTCAGAACCGACGAAGGCCAGGCTGTTTGGTTCTTCGAGGAGAATGAAGTCAAGTTTTATGCTGCCGATGGCAGCATCGCTCGAGTGCTGCAGCTGGAATCCACGGGTCAGCCGGCGCGGCTCGCGGCCTAAGCATCCAGAATCGTCGAAGAGAGACGAATTGGCGGGTGGCCATCAATGGTCGGCCATACGCTCCGCCGCTTGTCGGGCGGCGGTTTCTTGCTATTCTAGGCTGTTTGTGGCGGAGTAGCTCAGCTGGTTAGAGCAGCGGAATCATAATCCGCGTGTCGGGGGTTCGAGTCCCTCCTCCGCTACCTGAAATCGACGCCTTCAACAGCCGACCATGGCAATGGTTCGGCTGTTTTTCGTGCCTCATCTACAACGTGGCGCTTCAGAGCATTTCAAGTCTCGCCGCTGGCTCGCCACCTTAAGGCTCAATACAGGCCGCCCCCGCAGCGACTGAGCCGTTGTGGATAACCTGTTCCCAACGTGGAACATAAGTCAGGTTGGGCCGCACAACGGGTAGCAGATACGGATCGTCATACAGATAGCGATATTTCGCCGCATTGGCGCTAGCCTGATAGGCTTGCCACGCTGCTGGAGTCGAACCAGCCAGCCGGTAGGTCTGCCAAAGGTGTTCGAGTTCGGCGTTGTACCGGATCCAGTTCGCCTTGCGGTAATCATCAACCGGTTTCCGCTCAAAGACCTGCACTGTCGGCTGCGCGTAGTGAGCGGGGTGGGCGTGATTCTCAACAGGCGTTCCGGGCGGGACGGCGGTTGCGCTCAGCGCAACGGACAAAGCAAATGCTGGCAACATAGGCGGGTTCCAAGCAGAGGGCGGGGCAGCATAGCAGAGGCATCCGCCGACTGAAGCGCAGCTGATGCCAGACAAGTCTAGCACACGATTTACGGCTGCTTCGCTCACTCGGCCTGCCGCAGAGTTTCGCTAACCACTTCGATCGATCGCCGGCCGCTTCGCGATGTGTAAAATACACCCCATGCGAGCTCCCTCAGATGAGCGGCGACGCTTGTTGAATTAGGGGACAGTCATTATTTTGCAAGAGCCGGTTCGTGCTTCAACGGTGCAATCGAACAGGCAAGGATCCGCAACCACTGCATCCTGCTAACGTCCGGCGCCTCCGGAACTGTCGCAGGGCAGCAACTTGATAGCCGCTGCTTTTATTAGGCTTTAACTTTCTCAGGGCTCCGCCCTACAAACGTTCTACGGCTCACGGGAAATCAAGCGGCGTTTCCCGTTGTGCCGAAGGTGATGTTAAGCGCAACCGCGCTGCATCTGCTAAGCGAAGCGATGCTAGCGACCGCCCCGCCCGGTTGAACCTTGCCCGTTTCAACCGAACTCATCACTCCAGCGAAGACGACCTCCCGATGCGCCAACCAACCTTCTTCGCACGCCGCGCCATGCTCATCCTGGTCGTAGTGTTTTTCTTTGTTCCCTTCGCCCTGCGCGGCGCACGCATGGCAGTGCAGGGAATGAAGAACGATGTGAAGGATTGGTTACCGAAAGATTTCGTTGAAACAGCCGAGTTGGATTGGTTCCGCAAGCACTTTGTAAGCGAGCAGTTCGTCGTAGTCAGCTGGGACGGTTGTACGGGGGACGAAAACGACGAACGGTACCGGATGTTCGTCGCCAAACTGATGCCGGAGACCCCTCCGTCGCAGCTAGCCAACACGGAAGTATCTGCCGACTCCGAAGAGCAGCCGCAACTTAAGTCTCCTGCCGAAACCGCCTCCCCGACGGATGGGGACGAACCGATCGATCCACCAAGCGATGTTACGCTATCGGAAACTCGCTCGCCGGTTCGCCTGGTCTCCGTCGATGCTCCGGCGGAGGAAGATATTGTCAGCGGCGCACGCGACTTTCCGACCGAACCAGCCGCACTGCCCACTACGGAGGAAGAGCAGCAGGCCATTGAGAA
>Ga0164290_1001042_pt1 | contig 57137 bp, 51 predicted proteins | sample Micstemetagenome_FD_108782 | JGI IMG/M metagenome (GOLD analysis project Ga0164290, IMG submission 108782) | Contaminated culture microbial community from soil near Moab, Utah, USA - Microcoleus steenstrupii SON62 (Illumina Assembly) | ecosystem: Environmental > Terrestrial > Soil > Soil crust...
CAAACTGCGCGCCATCACCTCGGAATGCTGCGCGGATAATTCTCGGAACGCTGCGCGCCATCACCTCGGAATCCCGCGCGCCATCAAATCGGAACACCGCGCGCGATCACCTCGGAATCCGCAGATTGCGATCCACTCCATGTCGGGATGGCAAGAAACCGCCTCGAATATCCGGTCAAACACACCTTGTTCGATCCAGCGATAGTAGCGCCGCTTGGCCGTCTGGTAAGGACCGAACCGCTCGGGCAAATCGCGCCAGCGCCCGCCCGAACGCGCCAGCCACAAAATGGCGTCGAAAAACCGCCGTGCGTCACTGCGCGGGCCGCGCCGGTCCTTGCGCCCACCGGGCACAAACTCCCGCAAAATCTCCCATTGGTCGTCCCGAAGCACTTCGCCTTCCACACCAGCCTCCAAAAGCCAGCGTTGAATCAGAACTCAGCACAAATGGGAATCCCATAAATTGTCACTACAGCCTAGGCGGCCGCCGCGGAGATCCAGAACCTGGAGAATAACCGCGAACGCGGCAAAACTTGTACGGAATAGCGCTTCAATGGGACAAAGAGGGCTTTCGTGACAACTGGAATCCTATCCACAGGAAAGTAAGCCATAAGCCGATCAGCCAAGCTCAGGCCCGAACCATTATCGAGGCCGCCTTCGCCAAGGATCAAGAATTGAGACTCAAGCCACTTCGCACCGTTTTTCTGGATGTAGGCGGTCGTCCGGTCGCGTTCAACCGCGCCGATGGCGCCTCCTACATGCGATTTCAAATCGCTCAGAGCCTGTTTCATGTGTGGACGGCCCCTGTTGGGCAAGGGGTAATTTGACGGTCTGATACTACCCTGGTCAGGTTCATTCATGTGTCCGGCCTGTTCGCGTGGCGCGAAAGGCCGCTGACCATGATGGTGTCGGTGGATCGGTCCTCATCAAAATTGCGCGCTTGGTTGGCGCGTTGAGATCCCCGGCTTGATCGGGTTGCATCAGCTTTGTCGTTTCCTGGTGAAAGGAATCATCCAAGGGATTCGACGCAGCTGATATGAAGGGCCTCGCATCGCGCCTGTTTCAAGCGCGGTGCAAAGCCGTCAACAGGCCCTGATCGGGCTGTGGGTGAATTTGTGACATTGACCGTTGTCACTCGACGGAAAACCTTGTTATCCAACTTCGTTCAGTTTATACACGAATGCAGCTAAGTGATTGATAATACTCTATTTATCTGCGACTCTTAATCAGCGGGTCCTAGGTTCGAGCCCTAGTGCGTCCACCATTTTTCTCCATAAAACAGCTGCTTATGCGAGATCGGCGTTGGATTGTCCGTGTGGTCTGCGCAACTATCAAGCGCATTTCTATAGGCCGCCAGCATTCCCGACGCTTGTATACCATGCATCCTCGGGCGAAGCCTCACCCCGCGGGCTTGCTAAAGCTCCGGCCCGCTTGGGGTCACCGTCCAGGTCTGCCCTTTCTTGAGCAGACTCTGCAAATCGGCCTTCTTGCCTTCGGCCGCGGCCTTGTTCTGCCGCACGACGTCAGCCTCGAAGGTCGGGCGCGGATCGTCGTAGAGCACCCCCAGCGCCATCGGGAACTCCCCGAAGCGCATCTCGACGAGCATGTGCGCGACACTGCGGTTGGTAACGTCGTGAACGATCACGCCCGCCGCCTGCCAGTCGCCATCGACGACATCGACGGTCTTCAGATGCAGCGCCTCGGCGTCGAGCGCGATTCCCTTCGTCCCCTTGGCATAGAGCATCGGTTCGCCATGCTTCAGCCATAGCTGGCGATCCTCCGCGCCCTTGGGCGCCGCAAAATCCTCGAACACGTCTTTGTTATAGACGATACAGTTCTGGAAAATCTCGATAAAGGCAGCGCCCTTGTGCGCATGTGCCGCCTTCAGGACGTTCGGCAATTCCTTCGACACGTCGAAGCCGCGCGCGACGAAGCGGGCGCCCGCGCCGAGCGCAAAAGCCGCGGGCTGCGCGGGGCGATCGACCGAGCCATAGGGGGTCGACGGGCTGGTCGTGCCGACGCGGCTGGTCGGCGAATATTGGCCCTTGGTCAGCCCGTAAATCTCGTTGTTGAACAGCATGATCTGGCAATCGAGATTGCGGCGGATCAGGTGCATCGTGTGGTTGCCGCCGATCGACAGCCCGTCGCCGTCGCCGGTGACGATCCAGATGTCGAGCCCCGGATTGGCGAGCTTCAGCCCCGTCGCAAAGGCCGGCGCGCGGCCGTGGATCGTATGGAAGCCATAGGTGTCCATATAATAGGGAAAGCGCGACGAGCAGCCGATGCCGCTGACGAATACCGTGTTCTCGGGCGCGGTTCCGATTTCGGGCATCGTGCGCTGCACCGCTTTGAGGATCGCATAGTCGCCGCAGCCGGGACACCAGCGGACCTCCTGGTCGGTTTCCCAATCCTTGAGCGTGGTCGTCCGCGCGATGGTCGTCATCTCGTTCACTTGAGTGCCTCCTCGATGGCGGCTTCGATCTCGGCAATCGTGAAGGGCTGGCCCGACACCTTGTTCACGGGCCTGGCATCGACCAGATATTGATCGCGCAGCACCGTCTTCAATTGCCCCGTGTTCATTTCGGGCACGATCACCCTGTCATAGCTCTTCAGCAGCTCGCCCAGATTGCCGGGCAGCGGCCAGATATGGCGGATATGGACGTGGCTGACATCCAGTCCCTCGGCACGCTTGCGCCGCACCGCCTGGTGGATCGGGCCGAAGGTCGAGCCCCAGCCGACCACCGCCAGCTTGCCGCCCTCGGCGCCCAGCTCGACGATCTGGTCGGGCACTTTGATGCCGTCGATCTTCGCCTTGCGAATATCGGTCATCGTCTGGTGGTTCGCGGGCGCGTAGTTGATGTGGCCGGTGTCGACTTCCTTCTCGATCCCGCCGATGCGGTGAAGCAGGCCGGGGGTGCCGGGCTTGACCCACGGACGCGCGAGCTTGTCGTCGCGGCCATAGGGTTTGAAGCCACCCTCAGGCACTTCGGTCAGGAACCGGGCCGGAAACGCCTCATAGGCCGCCAGATCGGGCACTTTCCACGGTTCGGCCGCATTGGCGATATAGCCGTCGGTGAGCAGCATCACCGGGGTCATATATTGCACCGCGATGCGGCACGCCTCGATCGCGCATTCAAACGCATCGCCCGGCGAACGGGCGGCGATCACCGGCATCGGCGCATCGCCGTTGCGTCCGTACACCGCTTGATAAAGGTCCGACTGTTCGGTCTTGGTCGGCAGGCCGGTCGACGGCCCGCCGCGCTGCGAATTGACGATCACCAGCGGCAGTTCGGTCATAATCGCGAGACCCATCGCCTCGCCCTTGAGCGCGATGCCGGGCCCCGACGAACTGGTCACGCCGAGCGATCCGCCATAGCTGGCGCCGATCGCCGAACAGATGGCCGCAATCTCGTCCTCGGCCTGAAAGGTCGTGACGTCATATTCCTTGAGCCGCGACAGGTGATGCAGGATCGCCGACGCCGGAGTGATCGGATAGCCGCCGAAAAACATCGGCAGCCTGGCGAGCTGCGCGCCCGCGACGAGCCCGAGCGCGATGCCTTCGGCACCGGTCAGCGTACGATAGAGGCCGGGTTCGGCGGGCGCGGGGTCGACATGATGCTGCTTGAGCGGCCCCGCCAGCTCGGCCGTCTCGCCATAGGCGTGCCCCGCATTGAGCGCCGCGACGTTCGCCGCCGCCAGCTCGGGCGCCTTCGCAAACTTCGCATTGAGCCAGTCGATCAGCGGCTGGCGGTCGCGGTCGAACATCCACAGCGCCAGCCCCAGCGTCCACATATTCTTGCAGCGCAGCGCTTCCTTGTTGCCAAGGCCAAAGGGCTTCACCGCGTCCATCGTCAGCTGGCTGATATTCAGTTTCAGCAGCTGCCATTTGGCGAGGCTGCCGTCGTCGAGGGGATTGGCTTCATATTTCGCTTTGGCGAGGTTGCGGTCGTTGAACTCGCCCTCGTCGGCGATGATGAGGCCGCCGGGCTTCAATTGCGGCACATTGGTCTTGAGCGCCGCGGGATTCATCGCGACCAGCACGTCGGGCGCGTCGCCCGCGGTGTCGATCGCCGACGATCCGAAATTGATCTGGAACGCCGACACGCCGAACAAGGTGCCCTGCGGCGCGCGGATTTCGGCAGGAAAATCCGGGAAAGTGGCAAAGTCATTGCCCGCAAGCGCCGACGACAAAGTGAATTGGCCGCCGGTCAGCTGCATCCCGTCGCCGCTGTCGCCGGCAAAGCGAACCACCACTGCATCCGAAAGCGGGGACTGCCGCGCGCCGTCGGCCTGGTCCTCTACCACTGTCGCCATTTTGTCTTCTGCCTCAAATCTTGCGAACCTGTGACATGGGCCTAGGCCTCTGCGCGCCAAGCCGCAATTGAGAAAAAATTGTGCGCCGCAAAGGGCAAGGCGTCGCTCGGTTTCGATTTGCGATTGAATTTGCCCCGCCAATCCCGAATAGCGTGACGAAAATCGCGACCAGGGAGAAACGCAGATGACCGATGGCCCCACCCATTTCAGGCGCCCCGACGTGGCGGCTTTCCTCGCCTTCCTGAACGCGCAGGAAGGACCGAAGATGGAGGAAATGCCGCCCGAAGGCGCGCGCGAGATGTTTCGGGCAATGGGCCAGCTTGCCGACGCCCCGCGCGGCGAGATCGCGCATGTCGAGGATCGCGCCATCCCCGGACCCGCGGGCGAGATTCGGGTTCGCATCTATGACAATCGCCCGGCCCGCGAGCCCGGCCCCGTCATGGTCTTCTATCACGGCGGCGGCTGGGTGATCGGCGACCTCGACACGCACGATCCTTATTGCGCCGAAGCCGCGCGGCAGCTCGACATGCCCGTGATCGCGGTCGATTACCGCCTCGCCCCGGAACACCCCTTCCCCGCCGCGCCTGAGGATTGCGAAGCGGCGACGCGCTGGGTCGCCGACAACATCCCCTGCACCGGCCTTGTGCTTTCGGGCGAAAGCGCCGGCGGCAATCTGACCATCGCGACCGCGCTCACGCTGCGCGACAAGCCGGCGTCGAAACCCGTCGTCGCGATCCACCCCATCTACCCCGCCGTGACGACGCACGACGACTGGCAAAGCTATCGCGATTTCGGCGAGGGCCATCTGCTCACCCAGGGCAGCATGACCTGGTTCGGCAATCATTATGCTGCGGATCCCGCCGACTATCGCGCCTCGCCGCTCGATTTTCCGGCCGAGGGCCTGCCGCCGACGCTGCTGGTCACCGCGGGGCTCGACCCCTTGCGCGATCAGGGCCGCGCCTATGCCGCCAAGCTCATCGAAGCGGGCGTGCCCACCAGCTTTCGCGAGGCAAAGGGCAATATCCACGGCTATATCAACCTGACGCGAGCCATTCCGAGCGCGAAGGACGATATTCGCGGCGCCCTCACCATATTGAAAGCGATCGTCGCCGAGGCTAGCGGAGCCGCATGATCGATCACGACAAGCTCCCCTATCGCCCCTGCGCGGGCGTGATGCTCGCCAACCGCGATGGCCGCGTTTTCGTCGGCCAGCGGCTCGATACGTCGAGCGAGGCGTGGCAGATGCCGCAGGGCGGGATCGACGCGGGCGAGGACGCCGAAGAGGCGGCGATCCGCGAGCTTGGCGAGGAAACCGGCGTCCATGGCGGGCTCGTCGACATCATCGCGCGCAGCCGCGAGGAGTATTTCTATGACCTGCCCGACCATCTGATCGGCAAGATGTGGGGCGGCAAATATCGCGGCCAGCGCCAGCACTGGTTCCTGATGCGCTTCATGGGCGAGGACAGCGACATCAACATCCACACCAGCCATCAGGAGTTCCGCGCCTGGAAGTGGGTCGAGCTGAACGAGATCGAAAAGCTGATCGTTCCGTTCAAACGCGCGCTTTATCGCGGGTTGGTCGAGGAGTTCGGCCCGCTCGTCTGACCAGAGCCGTCATTGCGGGCGAAGCGACGCAATCTCCAGCCATCCACCTTTCGCCATGTCGATGGCTGGGGATTGCCGCATCGCCCCCGGCTCCTTGCAATGACGATGCGATCAAGCGCTCTCTTCGTGCAACGCCAGCGCCCTACGAAAGACGTCGGCGAACATCTCCGGCGTCAGCCGCCCGGTGTTCGTGTTGTAACGCGAGCAATGATAGCTATCGACCAGATGTCGCCCATCGGGCAGCGCGTGGACCGCGCCATGCGCGAAGGGAAAGGCGGCAAGGCGGACGCCGACGGCGCGCAGCACCGCATCATGGGCGATCCGTCCGAGCGCGACGATCACCCGCACCTTCGGCAAGGCCGCAAGCTGCCGCTCGAAAAAGGGCCTGCAATTCGCGATTTCGGTGGGCGTCGGCTTGTTCTGCGGCGGCAGGCATTTGACGCTGTTGACGATGATCGCGCCGTCGAGCGCCAGCCCATCGTCGATCCGCGCATCATAATCGCCCCGGCTCAGCCCGAACGCGGCGAGCGTCCTGAACAACAGGTCGCCCGCATAGTCGCCGGTGAACGGCCTCCCCGTCCGGTTCGCCCCATGCTTGCCCGGCGCCAGTCCGGCCAGCGCCAGCCATGCATCGGGATCGCCGAAGGCATGGACCGGCGCGTTCCACCAGTCGGGATGTTCGGCCTGACACGCCCGGCGCAGCGCGACGAGGCGCGGGCAGCGTGGACAATCGCGCGGCGGCTCGGTTCCGGGCAACGGGCTATCAATTTCCATGCGGCTGCGATAGGCGCGCGGACATGAGCAACGCAATGCCGCTGCCCCTCTATGCGATCGGCCTCGGGTCGAACCGGCGCCATGCGCGCTATGGCGATCCGCGCGCGGTGCTGCTCGCGGCGCTCGCCGCGCTGGAGAGCGACGACATCGAGGCGGTTGACGCCAGCCCGATCATCGCCAGCGATCCCGTCGGCCCCTCGCGCCGCCGCTACGCCAATGCCGTCGCGCTCGTCGCCTCGAAGCTGAGCCCGCCCGAAATGCTCGAACGGTTGCAGGACATCGAGGCGCGCTTCGGCCGCCGCATAGGCCAGCGCTGGGGCGCCCGCACACTCGACCTCGACATATTGCTCTGGTCGGGCGGCGCCTGGTCCGACGCGGCGCTGACCATCCCGCACCCCGCGCTTGCCGATCGCGCCTTCGTGCTCGGCCCGCTCCGCGCGATCGTGCCCGATTGGCGCCACCCGCTCCACGCGCGCAGCATCCGCCAGCTCGCCGCGCAGCTCGTCCGTCCAAAGCCGGTTGACCGGCGCGCCGCGGCGCACTAGGGCGACGGCTCACCTCGCGCGCCGCAACATCCGGGCGCCGATGGGCCCTTAGCTCAGTCGGTAGAGCAACTGACTTTTAATCAGTAGGTCGCTGGTTCGAACCCAGCAGGGCTCACCACATTTAAACCTCTTTGGTTCCATAAGCTGCCCCGCGCCGACCGGCGCGGAAAGCAGGTTCAATGGAGGGTAATCATTTGTCGACGCTGATTACGGGCGCTGCCGGATTCATCGGGATGCAGGTCGCGGCGGCCTTGCTTCGCCGCGGCGAAGCGGTTGTCGGCATCGACAATTTCACGCCCTATTATTCGGTCGAGCTCAAACGCGCGCGCGTGGCGCGGCTCGATGCCGATTCTGGCGGCCTGTTCACCTTCCTCGACGTCGACTTTGGCGATGCTGCGGCGCTCGATAATGCGCTGGCGGGCCAAAGGATCGACCGGATCGTCCATCTCGGCGCCCAGCCCGGCGTCCGCTATTCGCTCGAAAATCCCGCCGCCTATGTCCACTCGAACGTCGCCGGGCATGTCAACATCCTCGAACTCGCGCGGCATCGCGCGATTTTGCATCTCGTCTATGCCTCCTCCTCCTCGGTCTATGGCATGCGCGCCGACACGCCCTTCCGGGTCGCCGACCGCGCCGACACGCCGATCTCGCTCTATGCGGCGACCAAGCGCGCCGACGAATTGCTGAGCGAAACATACGCGCATCTGTTCCGCATTCCCCAGACCGGCCTGCGCTTTTTCACCGTCTATGGCCCGTGGGGACGCCCCGACATGGCGATGTGGAAGTTTACCGAGGCGGTGCTGCAAGGTCGGCCGATCGACGTCTATAATCATGGCGATATGCGCCGCGACTTCACCTTTATCGACGATATTGTGAACGGCGTGGTTCTGGCGCTCGACCACCCGCCCGCCGACGACGGGCGCGAGAAGCCGGGCGGTTTCACGACTCCGCACCGGATCTACAACATCGGCAACAACCAGCCGGAAAAGCTGACCGATATGATTGCCGCCATCGAGCAGGCGTGCGGTCGCAAGGCCGAAATCAACCTGCTGCCGATGCAGGATGGCGACGTCTATCAGACCGCAGCCGATATCGGCGATATCCAACGCGATCTTGGCTTTGCACCGACAACGCCGATTTCGGTCGGGATTTCCGCCTTTGTCGAATGGTATCGGAAAGACTGGCTGCCACGAAGCGCCTGAATATCACCACCGCAGGAAACGCGGCAGAATCAGCCGCCCGGCGAGCGCCGAGATGACCACCGCCAATCCATGCCACAATGCGATGTGGATCAGATTGTCGTCGGCGCAATGCAGCGCGACGATCGTGGCACCCGCGGCGCCCGAGGCGAGGCCGATCACCCAGCCCGCCCGCGCCGGTGAGGTCGGCGCGCCAGACCTGAGCCACAGGAACAGCGCCGCGCCGACGCCCAGCCCCGACGCAATGCCGAGCGACAGGCAATGCGCGTCGAGCCCGCCGTGCGCCGCGTCGATCGCCGCATGAGTGTCGCCGAACGCCAGCAGCAATGCCGCGAGCGGCAAGGACAGCGCCGCGAGCACCGCCCAGCGCCAGCCGCTATAGTCGCGCCCGACGCCGGGCAGACCCATGCGCAACGCGCTCCACGCCGCGGCGACGCCCGTGGCCGCGATCAGCCAGAAGCTGAGCATCGACAGCGCGGGCATCCCGCCCGCGGCAAGGTCGTGACGCATCCCGTAAAGCCACAGGAGCAGCACTGCACCGCCAACCCAGCCCGCAGCCGTCCACGCCAGACCCCGAACCATCTTTTTGGGTGGCACGGGTTTTAGTTCGTCGGCCAGTCCGTCGATCAGTTCGTCGATCGATGCGTCGTTCATTTCATTCACTTTCAATAAGTTGTGCGAGTTTTTTGAGGCCGCGATGAATGTTCACCTTCACCAGCGACTCGCTCTGGCCGCAGATTTGCGATGCTTCGGCAATCGAGGCGCCCTCGATCTTGACCAGCGTGATCGCCTGCGCCTGGCCAGGCGGCAGCAATGTCATCAGCCGGTCGATACTGAGCCGCGCATGGACCGCTTCGTCCTCCGCGCCTACCGCGGCGTCATTGTCGCCAAGTTCCGCCTCGTCCCGTTGACGGCGCAGCATGTCGATCCAGCGGTAACGCGCGATCGCCGCGAGCCAGGGCAGGAAAGCGCGGCCGCTGTCCCATGTCGCGAGCTTGCGGTGCATCGACACAAGCGTTTCCTGTATCAGATCGTCGATCTGATGCGGCGCGATACGGCGCGCGAAATAGCGCGCGAGCCAGAGGCGGCAATCACCGAGCAGCGCGCGATAGGCCGCGCGGTCCCCCCGCTGCGATGCGGCCATCAACCGCGCGAGCGAAGGTTCGTCGAGGCTCATCTCCGGCGCAGCCTAGCAAAGAGCGCGTCGAGCGAGAACAGCCCGCCGCCGCGCACGATCAGCATCGCCGCCATCGCCGCCCAGAGCGAATGCACCGGCCACCAGGCGTCGGGAAAGACGAAGATCTGGATGACGAGCGTCATCACGAGCAGCGCCGCCGCCGAAAAGCGCGTCGCGAGGCCGAAAAGCAGCAACGCTGGGAACAGATGCTCGGCCCAGACCGTCAGCGGCACCGCGAGCGCGGGATCGAGCGGCAGGCCGGAAAACTCGTTCGCGAACAGATCATATTGTATGGGGTCGATAGCTGGAAAGCCGCCCTCGGCGACCTTGGTCTGGCCCGAGCGCCAGAAGACTCCCGCGAGCGCGACGCGCAGCAGCAACAGCGCTGCACCCTCGGCGATCCGCGACGATGCCATCCCGACGGCGCGATCGTAAAAACCAAACAAGCGTTTCATCTTTCCACCTTTGCAAAAGCCCCGGCCTCGATCAGCGCCGCGATCGCCGCCCCGCCGCCGGGATGGTTTTCGCCCAGCAGCGCGATAAGGTTACCGAGCGGCGATATGTCCGCCGCGGCATCGAGCACCGCGGCATCCGCCGGATGCGCGGCGAACAGCCGCACCTCGGCATCGGGGCGGGTGATGAGGATGGCTGCCGTGCCGGGCGCGAAGGCGGGATCGAGGCGCGGCGCCGCATCGGCCGCGAGGGGCACGATGCGCGCGGCGGGGTGACGGCGAACCGGCGTCGCGATCAGCGCAGCTTCGTCGCACCTGGCCAGGTCGCCGAGCCGGAGCGCGGGGGCATCGGCGGCATGATAGCTTTCGAGCCACGCCCATTCGACGCGCGCGATGTCAGCGGCGAGCGGATCATCCAGCCAGTCGGCCAATCCCGCGCCGATGTCGGCGAGCGCGCGCCGCTCGGCTCCGCCCGAGTCGATGAAGGCGCGCGAGAGGCGGTTGAACACGCCTTCCCCCAAATGCTCGCGGAGGCGCGGAAACGTGTCTTCGAGCGCCACGAGGCGCGCGTGCGAAATGGTGTTGGCGTGGACGCGCAGCCCGCGCAGCACCGCCGCCTCGGTCCCGGCGAACAGGCCGGTCGGCAGGTGCCGAGGACCGTGGAGCAACGTCGCCGCCACCGCCGCCTGATCGCCGTCACGCATCGACCGGCTCCAGCAAGGCGTCGGCCTTGCCCGCCTCGGCCATCAGCACGGCGAAATCGGGCACGCCGCTGTCCCATTCGACAAGGACGGGCCGCGGCCCCGCGCGGCGGATAAAGCGGGCGAGCAGCGCCCAGCAGCTGTCGCGCACCGACGAACCATGATCGTCGATCGCGATCCGGCCGCCGTCACCGTCATCCTTGACCGCGTGACCCGCGACATGGATTTCACCGACAAGCGCGGGATCGATCGCGTCGAGCCACGGCGCGGGATCGAGGCCGAGATTGAAGGCCGAGACCTCGACATTGTTGATGTCGAGCAGCAGGCCGCAGCCGCTGCGGCGACAAAGTTCGTGGAGGAACGACAGCTCGTCCCAGTCATCGCGCGCATAGGCAAGATAACGCGAGGGATTTTCGATCAGAATGCGACGGCCGAGCCGGTCCTGCACATGATCGACCTCGCGCGCGAAATGATCGAGCGCCGCGTCAGTGTAAGGAATCGGAAGCAGGTCGGGAAATCTGTCGCGCGGGGTGCTGCTCCAGCTCAGATGGTCGGACACCATCGCGGGCTGGTAACGGTCGCAAAGGCGCGCGAGCGCGTCGAGTTCGTCGCGGTCGACACCCGCCGCCGACCCGAGCGACAGGCCGACCGAATGGAAGCTGATCGGCATGACGTCCGCAATCGCCGTGAGCCAGCGATGCGGCGGCCCGCCCGCGCCGAAGTAATTTTGGGGGTGAACTTCGGCCCAGGCGGGCGCCGCGCCCCGCTCCGCGGCCGCCAGCACGTCGGCATAGTGCCGGGCCTTCAGCCCGATACCGGCGCGCGGCGGCAGTGTGTGGAGCGGGACGGAAGCCATGGGGTCAGCCCTTCTTCGGCACCGGCTTGGCGTTGCCCTTGTGCGCGGTCAACGTGCCGCCCATCTTTTCGCAGCTGCCCTTGGCGACATATTTCCAGGCGTTACCCTGATAATCGACGGTCGAGGTGCCGGCGCAGCTTGTGCCCGGACCGGCGGCGCAGTCATTCTTGCCCTTGAGCGCGACGCCGTAGCATCTTTCCTTGGCGTCCTTCGCGCCTTCGGCGGCGATCGCGGTGCCCGTGAGCGCCTGGCCCGCGGCAAGCGCAAGCACCGCCGACGCGGCAAGCGACAGTTTCAACGAATTGGTCATGGGAGTCTCCCTTCCTAAATGGTTTGATGCGGAGGATGGCATCGTCCGGGGTTCGCGGCCCGCGGGAAAAAGGTTACGCAGTGCGCGGGCAGGAATTGGCAGAGCGCCGCCAATCGCATAGGAACCGGATCAACCTCATCTGAAACGGCATTCCGGCGAAGGCCGGAATCTCACCCTGGACTTCTGACGCAGCGGCGAGATTCCGGCTGTCGCCGGAATGACGAGAATAAAGGTGGTATTCAGTCCAGCCCGGTCGCGCGCCGCCAGCACAGAGCGGGTCGCGAATGGGACGGCAGACCAAAGGGCGGCGATGAACATCCTTCTGACCGGCGGCGCCGGATATATCGGCAGCCATGTGGCGGCGACGTTGGCGGCGGCGGGGCACCGCGTGACCTGTTTCGACAATCTGTCGAACAGCGACGCAGCGGTGATCGACCGGCTGGAAGCGATCACCGGCGCGGTGATCCCGCTGGTGGTCGGCGACATCCGCGACGGCGACGCGCTGCGCCGTGCGATGCGCGGCCACGCGATCGAGGCGGTGATCCATTTCGCCGGATTGAAAGCCGTCGGTGAGTCGGTGGCCGAGCCGATCCGCTATTATGACAATAATGTCCGCGGCACGCTGTCGCTGATCGAGGCGATGATCGACTGCGGCGCCAGGCGGCTGGTTTTTTCGTCGAGCGCCACCGTTTACGGCCAGCCGCAATATCTGCCGCTGGACGAGGATCATCCGACGTCGGCGACCAACCCCTATGGCCGCACCAAGCTGATGATCGAAGAGATGCTGGGCGACATCGCCGCCGCCGATCCCGACTGGCGGATCGCGATCCTGCGCTATTTCAACCCCGTCGGCGCGCACGACAGCGGACTGATCGGCGAGAACCCCAATGGCGTCCCCAATAATCTGATGCCCTTCATCAGCCGCGTCGCGGCGGGCCGGCTCAGCGAATTGTCGGTGTTCGGCGACGATTATGACACGCACGACGGCACGGGGGTGCGCGACTATATCCATGTCGTCGATCTGGCGGCCGGGCACGCGGCGGCGCTGGACGCCATTGTCGGGGCCGACCGGTCACTGTCGATCTGGAACCTCGGCACCGGCCAGGGCTATTCGGTGCTCGACATGATCAAGGCGTTCGAGCGCGTGAACGGCGTCGCCATCCCCTATCGCATCGCGCCGCGCCGCGCGGGCGACGTTGCCAGCTGCTTCGCCAGCCCCGACCGCGCCGCGCGCGAGCTGGGCTGGACCGCGGAGCGCGACCTTGACGCCATGTGCGCGTCGAGCTGGCGCTTCGAGCGGATGCTGGCGACGCGCAACGCGGATTGATATCAGACTATTCTTCGTCATTGCGAGCGCAGCGAAGCAATCTCCAGCTATCGAACTGGAGATTGCTTCGCTGCGCTCGCAATGACTGGGTGGGTGCTGGGCTTACCCCAGCCACCCGCCGTCTGCGCGAGCACCCATACACCAATCGCGAGGAACAACACCGCCGCAACAAGGCGTATCTTGGCCAAGTCAACGCGCTTCAGCAGTTCGTTTCCAAGGAAGATCGCGGGCACATTGGCGATCATCATGCCGAGTGTCGTGCCCACCGTGACCGCCGCGACCGCCTGATATTGCGCGCCGAGCGCAATCGTCGCCACCTGCGTCTTGTCGCCCATTTCAACGAGGAAGAAGGCAACGAGCGTCGTCAGAAAGGCGCCGAAACGCGGCCTGGGCGCATCCTCGTCATCGAATGTGTCGGGCACCAGCGTCCACGCCGCCATGGCGATGAACGAAACGCCGATCGCGTAACGAAAGACCGGGCTGTCGAGAAGGGCGGCCGCCTGCGCACCGAGCAGCGCCGCGAGCGCATGGTTCGCGAGTGTTGCGACCAATATGCCGAAGATGATCGGCAGCGGGCGGCCGAAGCGCGCCGCGAGCAATATGGCTAGCAGCTGTGTCTTGTCACCGATTTCGGCGAGCGCGACGATAGCGGTCGAGGTGAACAGGGCTTCCATGACAACTCCGGGGCCGGGCGGCTTCGCGATTCCAACGGACATCGAACCCGCCGCCCGGCCCGGACGGAGGCTCGACGCCATTGGTCTCGCCCAAGCGGTGCACCGCTTCCACCGCACCACGGCCTCTCGACCGAGTATGTTGACGCGGCGGCCCGTCGCAAGCGACGGCTGGCTACTCCCCAGATGACGCGGCGGCGGTAGACGGCGGCGCGGCGTCTGGCAAGTCCGAAGCCGCGGCGGCCGCCTTTTCGGCTTCGGCGATGTCGGCGTCCATGGCCTTTGCGCGCGCATCGATTTCCTTCGCCGCCTTGTCGTAACGGGTGTCGAAATCGGGCTCGTCCTGGCAGGCGGCGAGGAGGAGCAAGGGGATGATCAGGAGCGCGCGCATCAATAATCCTTGCGATAGCGAATCGACAGGTTCGACTGCCCCGATCCGCCCGCCTGGCTGAGCAGTGAAAGCGTGCGGGTCAGGCTGATCTCAAGCTGCGTCGCGGTGTAGCCGCGCGCGTCGGTGATGACCTCCAGATAGATATCCTTGGTGATATATTGTCCTGCGGCGAGCGCGGCGCCGCGGCCGATCGTGTCGTCGGGGCCGAGTACGCGCAGGCGGTCGATGCCGGCCGCCGACTGGAGCGCGCCGAGCGGGCTCAATCCCCCGCCCCCGCTGCTCAGCGTGTTGAGCGAGGAAGCGAGCTGCACCGCCTGAAGCGGCGACAGCGTCGTGATCGAATCGCCGAACAGGATGCGCGAGACGATCTCGTCCTGCGGCAGCCCCGGCACGCTGGAGAAGGCGACCTGCGGGTTGCTGGCGCGTCCCGTCACGCTGACGCTCACCGTTACCGTTTCGATGGTGTCGCTGGCGATCAGGCGGATCGCGGGGTCGAAGGCGTCGCCGGTCGGGAAGGTCACACGCCCCTCCTCCAGCTCGAACGAGCGTCCGGCAAAACCCAGGGTGCCGCGCACCAGCTCGATCTCGCCGGTCACGCGCGGCGCCAGGGTCGTGCCGCGCAAGGCGACATCGGCCTCCCATTCGGATTCGAGCCCCATGCCGCGGACATAGATTTCATCGGAGGCCCGCAGGCGAATATCGAGGCGGATCAGGTCGAAGAGGCTGCCGCCGAGCGCGGCCAGCCCATCGCCGCTGATCCGCGTACGTCCCGCAGGCGCCTTGCGCCGCACGCCTGTCAGCACGGGCACCTGCGCCGCGCCTTCGCGCACGATACGATAGCGCGTTTCGGGGAGGCGAAGGTCGCCCGACAAGAGCGCGGTTTCGCCCGCGGACTTTTGCAGCCGCAGATTGCCCGTCGCGCGCGCGGCGATATTCTCGCTGCGCGCGAGCCGCGCATTGTCGAGCGTCGCGGCGAGGTCCATCGGATAGCCATCAGCCTGCGACAGGCTGATATAACCGCTGGCCGTGACCGTGCCCTCGCCGGCCTTTGCGGTCAGTTCGGCGATTTCCAGCCGGTTGCCGGAAAAGCGGCCATTCACCCTCATGCCGACGAGCCGCGTGCCATAGGTCTGGTTTTCGTAAACCATGTCGCGCCCGCGGACGACGCCGTTCAGGCACGGATCGGCGACGCGGCAGCCGAAATCGGCGGCGACCGCAACCGGTCCCGACACATGCTGGTCGGCGGGGCCGAAGAAGGAATAGAGCGTATCGGCGGGGCCGTTATAGCGGACGCCGCCTCCGAGCGGCGCGGCGCGCAGCCGGTCGGTCCACGCACCCGCGGCGGGACCGAGCGGGCGCAGCGACGCCTGGATACGTCCGACCACGGTGCCGCGCTTGCGCATCACCGCGCGCGCTTCGCCGCCGTCGGCGAGCAGCTTGCCCGCGAAATTGACGTCGACCGGCTGGCTGACCGAGACGGCGGTGGTGCGCGTGAAATTGCGGATCGTCAGCCGCGCGTCGGCGCGCGGAAAGGCGTCGGCATGGGCTTGCTCGAAATCGAGACTGCCGCTCGCACGGCCGCCGATCCCCATGCCGGGATAGACGGCATTGAGGATCGCCATATTGACGCGGTCGAACCGCGACTGAAGCCTGATCCCCTCGCCGAAGCGCCCGGCGACGCGCGCGCTGCTGCGGCGGCCGAGGTCGATGCTGGTCGGCAGCAATTCATAGCCGTCGGGGCCGGGAACGATCCGCGCGGGCGATGTGGTGCGGAAATTGATGCCCGTCGCACGCCCCTGCACCGACGCACGCCACAGGTCGGGCTTGAGATCGGCGTTGGCCGCGATGCGGAAGGGAACGCCGCTGACGCCTTCGATGAGCGCCTGCGCCTTGCCGCTGCCGGCGCGATAATCGATCTTCACGCGCGCGACGGCGATGTCATAATCGCGGATCTGCGTGTCGGCGACCTGGATGTCGGCGACGATGTGCGGCGTCTCGTACAGCGTCACATCGGCATCGACCACCGCTGACCCGACCGCGAGCCGCGCCGGGCCGGGAAGCACCACATTGTTCGCGCGCACATTGATCGCGGCGGCCTGATGCGCGCCTGCGGCGGTGAGCCGCACGAGGCCCCCCAGCCCTTGCCCCGATGCGTCGAGCTGGCCCGTGAACGGACCCGCATCGCTCTGGACAAGGCGTCCGCTGAAACCGATGCCCGACAGGTCGCCGCGCTCGACGTCGATCGTCAGCGGCCCCGCGGCCGTGAGCAGCACGACATCGGCGGCGAGCGGGCCATAATCGGTATCGCCCGTCGCGGCGAGGCGATAGCCCTTGGGGGCGCCGGTGACACGCGCGACGAGATTGGCGAGACCGATACCCAGCCCCGGCCGATCGGCGGTCACCACCGCGCGCGGATCGCTGATCGTGCCAGCCAGTTCGACACCCAGCGGGCCATAGTCCGTCGAGGTCGCCCGCGCGGCGAGGCGTATCTGGCCGCCCGGCGCATAGCTCCCCTGCCCGCCGGTGACGCGCAGGCGCGGCGCCGTCAGCCGCAAGCCCGAAAAGCGCACGACGCCGTCGGTGCCGTATCGCACATCGCTGATCACCGTGGCGTTGCCACCAAGAACGTCGCGTACCCCGGAGTTGAACAACCGCGTCGAACGCGCGCGAACGCGGCCCGCGATCTCAAAGCCGCCGCGCGGCGCGGTCTTGAGGTCGGCGTCGGTGTCGATGTCGAAGATGCCGACGCTTTCGATCCGGTAATCATTCACCCGCCCGTCGATTGCGCCGGTGTAGAAGCCGCGACCCAGATCGGCGACGACGATCGCCCTGGCATCGATCCGCGGCGAGCGGAGGCGCAGATTATCGCTCAGAATCCGCCCATCGGCATAAGCGAGGTCGCCGTCGAGCCGCACGTCGGCGAGCGTCCCGCCCGCAACGGTATCGAGCCCGCGAATGCGCGCCGCCCGGCCCGCGACGGGAATCAGGATCTGCTCGGCATCGACACGCGCCTTGCCCGCGAGACTGAGCCGGTCGATGATGATGTCGTTGACCGCAAGGTTGGCGGCATTCGCCTGATAATCGACCTTTGGACGTGCAAACGCACCGTCGAATGTCGCCGTCGCGCGCAAGCCACTGGCGCGCAGCGCGGGCGCGATCGCGCCGGGGCGACGGATGTTGACCGCGAGCGCGAGCTCTTCAAAGCGATTGGCGCCGAGATCGACGCCGCCGCTGATGCCAAGATCGGCCGCGCTGGACGTCAGCCGCCCGTCGAGCACCGCCTTGCGCCCGGCGAGGCGCGCCTTTACGTCGATGGCGGTTTCAGGCGCCAGCAGCTCGGCCATCGGGCCGCTGAGCAGCCGTGACGGCTGCGCATTGCCCTTGGCTGCAAAATTGCCGTCGCGCGCCCTCAGCGCGATGCGGGCGAGCGGCGCGGCGCCGAGGTTCGCCGTCAGATTGCCGTTCCACGCTTTCCAGTCACCGCGCCCGTCGAGCTTTGCCGTCAGCGTCTCTTCGAACCCGCCCATCGTCGCGAGCACGCCGCCCGCGGGGGCGCTCATATCGAGCGTCATCGCCAGCCGGTTCGTCTCCGGCACCGCGTCGAGGAGCAGCTTCAGCGTATCGCCCTTGCCGCCCCCGCCGATGGTTTCGGCATTGGCGCTGATCTGTGCGCGGCGGTCGGCGATCGCGACGCGACCGTTCAGCGTCGCCACCTGACGCTCACCCGCCACCGCGGGCTCGAAGATGAAGCGATCGACGCGGAGGCGGCCGACGTCGATGTCGAGGTCGGGAAGCAGCGGCTCGCCGGTGTCGGGCACCGGCCTGAACGTCGGCAGCTTCTCCATCACCAGCGTTTCGGCGGTTGCCGAGCGGATGTCGATGTGGCTCGCCAGATAGCGCAGTGGCCGCCAGTCGATCCGCAACTCGGGCGAGCGCAGGAACACGCCCTTGGGATCGGACAGGGTGAAGTCGCGGACGATCATCCGGCTGTAGAGCGAGCCGTCGAGTCGGCCGATGCCAATCTTCATCCCGTTTTCGAACTCATATTTTTCAATCTGGGTGACGACGAAACGCCGCCCGGCGTCGCTGTTCAATCCGATGAGGAACAGCGCGAAAAGAAGGATGAGGCCCAGCAGCGCATATCCCGCGCCGCGCAGGATCGCGCGCGGCCAGTTCCGCGCCGCGACCGGCGCCGTTTCGGTCGCGGGCAGATCGTCGGCCATCAGAAGGCCTGCCCGATCGAAACATAGACGCTGACCCGCGCCTCACCCGGCTTGCGCGCGATCGGCGTCGCGATGTCAAAGCGCATCGGCCCGAAATTGGTATAATAGCGCGCGCCGATGCCCGCACCGAAGCGCAGATCCTGAAAGGTCGGCGCCGAGCTGCGATAGACCTGCCCCGCATCGACGAAGCCGACGACGCCGAAATTGCCGAAGCGATAGCGCGCCTCGACCGCGACCTCGTTGAGGCTGCGGCCGCCGATCGGATCGTTGTTGGGGTCTTTGGGGCCGAGTTCCTGATAACCAAAGCCGCGCACCGACCCGCCGCCGCCGGCATAGAAGCGCCGCGACGGCGCCAGCCGTTCGCGCGCCGCCCCCAGAATCGATCCAAGGCGAAGCCGGCCGGCGAGGACGATATTGTCCGTCACCGGATAATAGCCGCTGATGTCGGTACGAAGCCGCGCATAGGGCGAGAAGCGCCCCGCCAGCGACCCTTCGGGCTGGATCAGCGATGTGATACGAAATCCTCTGGTCGGGTCGAGCAGGCTGTCGGTGCGATCCATCCCGACCTGTCCGCTCAGTCCCAGGATGGTATAAAAGTCAAAGGATCGCTCGCCAGCGGCGAAATCATAATCATCCTCGCGCGTCGCGATGAGTTCGACGCCATAGGCATAGGTAAACTTCTTTTGCCAGATCGGCGTCGAATCATAGCTGATGCGCGCGCCGACGCGGCCCGTCAGCGCCTCGAACGCGTCATAGTTGCTACGCGTCGCTTCGGCGACCAGTTCGAGAGTCCGATCGCGGCGCCCGGCGTTCGAGCGGCGAAGCGTCGCGCCGACCCCCTGTTCCTGGGTTCCGAGCACGCCGCGAAAGGTCAATGCGCCTTCGGGCGGGAACATATTGCGGTGCGTCCAGCTGCCCTCGAGCCGCAACCCCTCGCCCGTGCCATAACCGGCGCTGGCAGCAATGGTGCGCGGCGGGCCCGCCTGCTGCGTTACCAGCATCGTGACATATTCGGTGTCATCACCGGCGCTTTCGCCCGTCGCTTGCGGCTCGGCGGCGACGGTCGAGAACAGCCCGGTGGCGACGAGCGCCTGTCTCAGATCATCGACCTTGCGGCTGTCGTAAAGGTCGCCGCGCTTGAACCGCGCGAGCACCGCGACATGATCGGCGTCGAAGGCCAGGTCGCCCCTCGTCTCGATTCCGCCGAAACGCGAGCGTTTGCCGATGTCGATGGGCAGCGTATAGACGCCGTCGCCGGTCGCCGGATCGAGCAGGATGTCGCGCTGTCCTACCTCGGCGAAAGGGTAGCCCTCTTCGGGCAGTTTGAGCGCGATTGCCGCCTCGGCGCCCTGAATCCGCTGTGCGACGATGGGCTCGCCGACGCTGAGCAGGAAATTGTCGGCGATCAGGCCGGGCGGAACCGTCGGCGCGGCGTCGATGACGATGTCCGACAGCGTGTATCGCTGTCCGGGCGTCACGTCGATGATCGCGGTGATCGGACGACGGCCCTGCCCCTCCTCGCGCGGCCCGCGCTCGATGCGCGTGTCGACGATCGCGTCATAATAGCCTTCCGACGCAAGGATGCGCTGCATCAGCTCGCCGTCGGCGGACAGGCGCGCGCGGGTCATCGCCGCATTGTCGGCCTTGCCGTCGCCATCGTAGAGCGCCGAGAGATCGCCGAACAGATCGGCAAGGTCGACGCCGCTGCTGTCGTCGGCAGCCTCCAGTCCGTTGACCTGAACCTGGTAGGACAGTTCGCGATTATCCCCCTCCTCTTCGGCCTCGGCAAACTCGACGGGTTCGACGTCGAAATTGTCCAGCGGGGGGAGCGGTGCGGCCAGTTCGCGGTCGCTGATCGGCGCATCGCCGATCGGCTCGACGGCATCGCTGTCGGCCAGCGCGGGGACGGGAATGTCATCAACCGCGGGCGGCGCAGCGCCTTCGGCGGTCTCGGCATCCGCTTCGCCTTCCGCCGCGCGCTTTGCTGCTTCGACCGTCTGCCGCCGTTCGAACTCGGCAATCGATTCGAGCGGGCGGTCGAGTTCGGGATCGTCCTCGGCGCTGATCGGCGGGATCGCCTTTTCAAACTCGTCGTCGCCGATGATCGGTTCGACGTCCGGAAGCGCCGCTCCGGGTGGCGGCGGCGATGGCGATGCGATGCGATCTTCGGAAGACCGTTCGGCGGCCACCGCTTCCGAAGCGACGGCTTCGCCCTGCTGCGCGGCGGCCGGCTGTGCGACCGTCCATGCCGAAGACGCCGCCGCACTGATCAACAACCCTCGGACCACCCGTCGGCGGCACGCATGATCGCAGATTATGTCAGATTTTCGCATCTGCTGGCCACCGATGAAGACTTGTGGCCCCAGAGACTTGACCGCGCAACCCGATTCTCCCCTTCGCCATAAGGCCAACGCCCTGGTCCCAGGTCGGTTCCCGGCGCTGCGCCGGGCCGCGTCGCGCGTGCCGGATCAGCTGTCGGCGCCGAACAGGTCGCGGCTGTACACCTTGTCCACAACATCGGCGAGTTCGTCAGTGATGCGGTTCGCGATGATGACGTCGGCTTCGGCCTTGAAGGCATCGAGGTCGCGGATCACGCGCGAGTTGAACAGCCGGTCCTCCTCGATCAGCGGCTCATAGACGATCACCTCGATCCCCTTGGCCTTCACGCGCTTCATCACGCCAAGGATGCTGCTGGCGCGGAAATTGTCCGAGCCCGCCTTCATCGCAAGGCGGTGGATCCCGACGACGCGCGGGTTCCGTTTGATGACCTCCGAGGCGACGAAATCCTTGCGCGTCGTGTTCGACGAAACGATCGCCTGGATCAGATTCTGCGGCACGTCCTTGTAATTGGCGAGCATCTGCTTTGTGTCCTTCGGCAGGCAATAGCCGCCATAGCCAAAGGACGGATTGTTGTAGAAACTGCCGATCCTGGGGTCGAGGCACACGCCCTCGATCACCTGCCGCGGATCGACGCCGTGCGCGGCCGCATAGGTGTCGAGCTCGTTGAAGAAGGCGACGCGCATCGCAAGATAGGTGTTCGCGAACAGCTTGATCGCCTCGGCCTCGGTATTGCCCGTCTGGAGGATCGCCGTATCGGGCTTCAGCGACCCCTCGAGCAGCAGCCGCGCGAAATCGGCGGCGCGGGGATGCGTATTGCCGACGATGATCCGCGACGGGTAAAGATTGTCATGCAGCGCACGCCCTTCGCGCAGGAACTCGGGCGAAAAGACGATGTCGTTGCTGCCGTGCTCGGCGCGCATCCGTTCGGTGAAGCCCACCGGGACGGTCGATTTGACGACGATCAGCGCGCCGGGCGCCAGCTTCAGCGCATCGGCGATGACGCTTTCGACGCTGCTCGTGTTGAAATAATTGGTGTCGGGGTCATAGTCGGTCGGGGTCGCGACGATCACGAAGTCCGCACCGGCATAGGCCGCCTGCCTGTCGGTCGTCGCGACGAGATTCAGCGGCCGGTTCGCCAGATAATCCTCGATTTCGGGATCGACGATCGGCGATCGGCGCGCGTTGATGAGCTCGACCTTGCGCGCGTCGATGTCGAGCGCGGCGACCGCATTATGCTGCGCCAGCAGCACCGCGTTGGAAATGCCGACATAGCCCGTGCCGACGACGGCGATCTTCACGGGCGACTCCTGTTCTGCTGTCAATGGCTTATCCTTTGGCCGATGCGGCGCCGTCCGTAGCAACGGTCCCGCGATCGCTCAATGCCTCATGTGCCGCAGAAGGTCGTATAGGGCGCCGCGTCGGCGGGGGCGGGTTCGGCGAAGCGTTCCAGCCCCGACCTCGGCGCGAACGGATGGCGCACAACCTCGAGCAGTTCGAGCCAGGGGGCTAGGTCGCCCCCCTCGGCCGCATCGAGCGTCGCCTCGACAAGATGGTTGCGCGGGATATAGAGCGGGTTCACGCCATCCATCGCGTCGGCAAGCTCGAGCGGATTGGCGGCGCCTCGTTCGATGCGCCGCCACCAGTCAGCGATCCACGGCGCCATTGCGTCGGGTGCGGGCAGCAGCGCCTGCATCGTCGCCCCGTCGCCGCGGAGCAGCATCGCGAGTGCGCGAAAGAAGGAGGTGAAGTCGACGCTGTGCTTTTCCAGCTCGTCGAACAGGCCGTCGATGAGTTCGGCATCGTCGCCCGCGCCTTCGGCAAGACCCAGCTTCTGCCGCACATGCGCGTGCCACCGGCTCCGAAACTTTGCCGGAATCGCATCGACGAGCGCCTTCGCCGCATCGACGTCGGCCGGCGAAACGCGGTGGATCGCGGGCAACAGCGCTTCGGCAAAACGCGCCATGTTCCAGTGCATGATCTGCGGCTGGCGGCCATAGGCGTAGCGGCCGTTCGCGTCGATCGAACTGAACACCGTATTCGCGGCAAAACGGTCCATGAAGGCACAGGGGCCATAATCGATCGTCTCGCCGCTGATCGCGACATTGTCGGTGTTCATCACGCCGTGGATGAAGCCCACGCCCAGCCAGCGCGCGATGAGCGCGCATTGCAGGTCGATCACCCGGTCGAGCAGCGCGAGGTGCGGATTGGGCGCATCGGCCAGATCGGGGAAGTGCCGCCTGATGCTATAGTCCGATAGCTGGATCACATGATCGGCGCCGAAATGCGCGGCAAAGAACTGGAAGGTGCCGACGCGGATATGGCTGCTCGCGACGCGCGTGAGCACCGCGCCCGGATGCGCGCGTTCGCGCTGCACGCGCTCGCCCGTTGCCACCGCAGCGAGCGCCCGCGTCGTCGGCACCCCCATCGCCGCCATCGCCTCGGACACAAGGAACTCGCGCAGCACCGGACCGATCGCCGCCTTGCCATCGCCGTTGCGCGAGAATGCCGTCGGCCCCGATCCCTTGAGCTGGATATCGAAGCGCGCACCGTCGGGTGCGACGATTTCGCCGAGCAGCAGCGCGCGTCCATCACCGAGTTGCGGCGAGAAATGGCCGAACTGATGCCCGGCATAGGCGAGCGCGATGGGGGCGGCGCCCTTGGGAATATCCTGCCCCGAAAACAGCCGCGCAAGCTCGTCTGCATCGGCTCCATCTCGATCGAAACCAAGCCTTTCGGCCAGCCGATCGTTGAACGCGAGAAGCCGGGGCGCCGATGGCTTCAGGGCTTCGGCGGGCGTGTAGAAGCCCTCCATGGCGGCGTGGAAGCTGTTGTCGAACGCAATGTCCATGCCGCCTATGTCGATCCGCCGCAGCACGATTGCAAGCGTGCTGGCGCGCCGCGATTGACAGCACGGGGCTGGGCATTAGGCCGGTCCGGCAACCGAGAAACCAGATGAACGTCTTTGTCACCGGCGGCGCGGGCTATATAGGGAGCCACACGCTGGTCCAGCTGCTCGCCGCGGGTCACGATGTCTGTGTCTTCGACAATCATTGCAACAGCTCGCCGGTGGCCCTTCGCGGGTGCGCCAGCTGACCAACCGCGACTTCATCGCCATTGAGGCCGATATTCGCGACGCAGACGCCCTGACCCGCGCGGTCGGCGATTTCGCGCCCGACGCCATCATCCACTTCGCGGGATTGAAGGCCGTAGGGGAATCGAACGACCTGTCGCTCCTCTATTACCAGACCAATGTCACCGGGACGATGAACCTGCTCGCGGCGATGGACGCGGCGGGGTGCAAGCGGATCGTCTTTTCCTCGTCGGCGACCGCCTATGGCGACGCGCAATATCTGCCTTTCGACGAGGATCATCCGATCGCGCGCCGACCGACCCCTATGGCCGCACCAAGGCGATGGCGGAGGGCGTCATCGGCGACTGGGCTGCGGCGACACCGGGCGTATCGGCGGTGCTGCTGCGCTATTTCAATCCGGTCGGCGCGCATGAATCGGGACGGATCGGAGAAGATCCGCACGACATTCCCAACAATCTGATGCCCTTCATCGCGCAGGTCGCCATCGACCGACATCGCCACGGGCGTCGGAAAGTTCGTCGACTGGTATCGTGGCTATCGCGCGCGCTGACGCCAGAAAAGCAGGAAAAAAGGATCGCAACTGGCGCCGTTGCGCGGCGAAGCGTCCATCCCGTCCGACAGGCCGTTGGCAACGCCCTTTCCGGCGCTGTTCCTTGGTAGCCAATTCCCATGGCCTGTGCTAGATGCGCGCGCTCTTGTGGAGATAAGACCAAATGTTTGTGCGCCTGATTTCCGTATTTTTGATATTGTGTCTGGCGGGCTGCGCCGGCACCCGGCCACTGGGCGGAGGCGAAGGAATCAGGGTGGTTCAGGCATCCGACCTGCCGCCGCCCGCGGGAATCGAACCCGGCCTGCCGCTCCGGCCCTATCGCGTCGGAATCAACGACGAACTGCTGGTCGATGTCATCGGCTTTGAAGAATTGCAGAATCGCAAGTTCGTTGTCGATTCCACCGGGCATATCTCGGTTCCGCTGGCCGGCTCCGTCGTGGCCGTGGATCGCACCCCCAAGGAAATTGAAGAGGCGATTATCGCCCAGATGCGCGGCAATTTCGTTCGCGACCCGATCGTCGCGGTCAACATCTCGGTCGGCCGCAGCCGCCGGATCACCGTCGATGGAGAGGTGAAGGAACCCGGCCTCTATCCGGTCACCGGCAGGTTGACGCTGATGCAGTCAGTGGCACAGGCCAAGGGCGTCGCCGAGTTCGCCAAGCAGGAAGATGTCGTCGTGTTCCGCACGGTCGGTGACGATCGAATGGTTGCGCTCTATAATCTCGCCGCCATTCGCCGCGGCGCCTATCCCGACCCGGAGGTTTTTGCCGACGATGTGGTCGTTGTCGGCGAATCGCGTGCACGCCGTCTTTTCCGCGACATCATCCAGAGCGCGCCGCTGCTGGTGAGCCCGCTGGTCGCGATTCTGGACAACCGATGACATGGCGGGACCGTGCGACCATCGCCGTCCGCATGGCGCGCGCCCTATTATCGTTGACTTCCTTCCGGAATGACTGCCATCGGGCAGCTCCATTTGAGATAGAACGACAAACATGAATTACGCCAAAGAGATATCTCCAGTCGCACCGGAAGCAGAGGCCGCCGTTCCCCCGCTGCTTCACTATTGGCGAATCCTGATCCAGCGCCGGTGGATCATTCTTGCGATCGTCAGCTCCACGTTGATCGCGGCCATCATCTTCACCCTGCTGTCGACGAAGCTCTATACGGCGACGACCCGTATCCAGGTCGCGCGCGAAGAGGCGAAGGTCACGAAGGTCGAAGGCGTCCAGGCCGACGTCACGAACGACGATCTGGAATTCTACCAGACGCAGTACAGCCTGCTCGAAGCCCGCTCGCTGGGCGAGCGCGTGGCACGCGAGCTGAAGCTGACGCGGAACAAGGAATTTATCAAGAATGAGGACATCCGCATTTCGGGCGTGGATTTCTTTGGCGACATCGACCCGGCGGAACTGACGCGCGCGCAGCAGGAAGAGCTGGAAACAAAGGTCGTAAAGGCGCTCCGCGACCGCGTTTCGATCAGCCCGATCCGCCAGTCGAGCCTGATCGACATCAGCTATACCAACAGCAATCGCGAATTGTCGGCGCAGGTAGCGAACACCTGGGCCAAGGAGTTCATCGCGTCCAATCTCGACCGCCGCTTTGCCTCGACCGCGGATGCGCGCCAGTTCCTTCAGGCCCGTATCGACGAGCTGCGCGAACTGCTCGAAGGGTCGGAACGCAGTCTCGTCGGCTATTCCGCCGACAAGGAGATCATCGCCCTGACGAGCGAGGAGGGCAGCGATGGCCGGACGCGCACGCTCAAGACATTGGCCTCGGCCAATCTCGAGGCGCTGAACAGCGCGCTCGCCGATGCGACGGCCGCCCGCGTCGCGGCGGAGAGCACGGCAAAGCAGTCGGGCATCACGGCGGCGACCCTCAACAATCTCGCGCTCAACGGCATGCGGGAAAAGCGCGCGCAGATCGCCGCCGAACATGCTCGCCTGCTCGTGCAGTTCGAGCCCGACTATCCAGGTGCCAGGGCGTTGCGGTCGCAGATAGACGCACTCGACAACTCCATCGCCACCGAAGAGCGCCGGATCCTGTCGAGTTACAACACCGCGTACCGGCAGGCCGTGCAGCGCGAGAACGATCTTCGCGCGCGCGTCAATGCGATGAAGGCGGCATTGATCAACCAGCAACGGTCGAGCATCCAGCTGAACATCATCCAGCGCGACGTCGACACTTATCGCCAGCTTTATGACGGGCTGCTGCAGCGCTTCAAGGAAATCGGCGTCGCCGGCGTGGGGCAGAATAATATCTCCGTGATCGATCGCGCGAAGGTTCCCGACAAGCCGTCGCGGCCGAGCATGCCCATCAATCTGGCGCTGGGACTTTTGGCAGGGCTTTTCATTTCGGGCCTCGTCATTTTCGCGCTCGAGCAGATCGACGACAGTATCCGGGATCCGTCCGATGTCAGCCGCAAGCTCGGCTTGCCGCTGCTCGGGACGGTTCCGGCGCAGGACGAAGCGTCGCTGCGCGAGGATATCCGCGATCCCAAGACCGATATTTCGGAAGCCGTTCTCTCGCTACAGACGAACCTGTCCTTCCTGACCGACCATGGTGTGCCACGATCCTTCATGCTCACCAGCTCGCGGGCATCGGAAGGCAAGTCGACGACCTCGCTTGCGCTGGCGATCTCGCTCGTCCGGATCGGCCGCAAGGTGCTGCTGGTCGATGCCGACATGCGTTCGCCTTCGGTCAGCGAGCTGCTGGACCTGCCTAACGATCAGGGTCTCAGCAATTATCTGGCCGGTATCGATGACTGGAATGCGCTCGTGCAGACAACCGATGTCACCGGCCTGTCGGCGATGACCGCCGGCCCGATCCCGCCAGCCTCGGCGGCGCTGCTCGCGACGCAGCGGTTCAACGAACTGATCCGCGATGCCTCCGGCCGTTTCGATCATATCGTGATCGACGGTCCGCCCGTGATGGGCATGGCCGACGCGCCGCTGCTGTCGCAGAAATGCGAAGGAGCGATCTTCGTGATCGAAGCCGGCGGCGTTCGCGTTCGCGGCCTGCAGAATGCGCTTGGCCGGATGGCGGCGGTCAACGCCAAGATGTTTGGCGCGGTCGTGACGAAGCTGGATGTCCGCAAGCAGGGTCTGCTATATGGCTATGGTTATGGCTATGGTTATGGCTATGGTGCGGATCGCACGGAACAGGACGACCGCGGCTGACGCCCCGAGGTCGCTCCGCGCGAAGCAGCGAAATTCAGGTTGGACATGCCAAATATAAAAAGATTCTGGCCCGTGCTTCCCGCCGCCCTGCTGGCGGTAGCCGCGGGGTCGAACTCGGTCGCCAATATGTTCAAACGCTCGGCGCCAGACCTTGCCGCCAGGGCATGGCCGGGACAGGCCATCGCCCATAACAGCATCGCCGACCGCTTTGGGCAGGTCGAAAAGCCCTCGGCGGCGCAATTGCAATCGAGCGTGGCTGCGGCGAAGCGGGCGCTGGCGATCGAGCCCACCAATCATCGCGGATTGCGGACGCTCGGCCTCCTCGCCGAGCGGAAGGCAGTCGACCTCGATGCCAAAACGCTGATGCAGCTTTCCGCCCGCTATTCGCGGCGCGACCTGGCAACGCAAGTCTGGCTGATTCAGGACGCCGCCGAGCGCCAGGACTATGATGCGGTCGTCGCGCATGGCGACACCGCGCTTCGCACGAGCGAAGGCAGCCGCAGGTTCATCCTCCCGGTCTTTGCCGCGGCACTCGCCGACCCGAAGATGCTGCTGCCGATCGCCGAGCGGCTGCGCCGCCCCACCACCAATTGGGCCCAGCATTTCTGGGCGGAGGTCCCGCGGGCACACGGCAGCTTCGCGAATGTTCCCGCGCTGTTGAATCGCCTGCAAGGCACAAGGGCGCTGCCGGACCCCGGACTGCTCGCCGACATTGTCGCCGCGATGATCGACCGTGGGCAGTTGCCGGTCGCGGCGGATGCCGTCGACGCGGCGTTGCCCGGCAAGAATGTCATCGTCCGCACCGGCATGACCAACCGGCAGTTCGCACCGGGCGACGGCCCCGCCCCCTTTGAATGGCAATTTATCGAAACCGGCCAGATCGACGCCCGTCCGGTTCGCGACGGCGGGCTATTCATCGACGTGTCACGCAGCGGCGGCGGGCTCGTCGGGCGCCGGCTGCTCGCTCTGCGACCGGGCGTCTATAATCTTCGCGCCGAAATCAGGTCCGAAGAAGCCCTTCTACGCGAACTGCCGTTCCTGCGCCTGCGTTGCAGCGACAGCGGAACGGCGCGCGATTTTCGCTTCACCGACAACAAGGGGCGCCTTTCGATCAGCGCCAATGTGGAGATCGCGCCCAAATGCCGCTTTCAGTGGCTCGAAGTCCAGTCGCCGGCGATCGAACGGACCGACATACGGTCGAGCGAACTGACGCAAGTGGAGATCCGCCGTGGCAGCTAATCGCAAGGGTCGAGGCAAGTTGTTCCAAAACCCGCTGCAGGGACCGGCGGCGGCGAAGCACGGCCGCCTTTTCCTGCTGTTCGCCTTGTTCCTGCTGTTCGTCTTCCTGACCGGCGGCGCATCGCGAAGCGAGGTCATGTCGCTGCCTTTCCTCCGCGTCGTCAGCGCGCTGGTCATCGGCTTCGCCCTCGTGGGCATTTCCCGCGCGGAAATCGACACCGTCCGCAAACCGCTGATCCTGTGCGGAGTGATGGCGGTGCTGATCCTGTTGCAGCTGATACCCTTGCCGCCGTCGATCTGGACCAGCCTGCCTGGGCGTGCGCCGCTGCTCGACACCTATGCCGCGCTTGGCACCGATCCGGGCTGGCGCCCGATCAACATGGTGCCCTATCTCGGCTGGAACAGCCTGTTTTCGCTGATTGTCCCCATCGCCGCGCTGCTTGCCTTTTCCCGCCTGCACTGGATGGACAAGCGCCGCACCCTGCTGGCGCTCGTCGGCGTCGCGCTAATTTCGGCGTTGCTCGCGGTGCTCCAGATCAGCGGCGAGCCGGGCGGCAGCGCCTATCTTTACGCGATCACCAATCCGACGGCCGGTGTCGGCCTTTTCTCCAACCGGAACCATCAGGGCTTCCTGATTGCCGCCATGATCCCGGCATTGGTCGCCTGCTGGCAGCTCGGGCAAGGGAATGGCGGCTTCCCGCGCATAGGCTTGCCGATCGTCGCGGGGCTGATCCTGTTCATGTTCGTGCTGTTGCTCGCAACGGGGTCGCGTGCCGCGCTGCTGCTAGGCGGCGGCGGGCTGATCGCAGCGCTGGTCCTGGTTCCGCCAACGGCCCGCTCGCTGACCATCGGCTTCAAGAAAAAGCGGCAACTGGACCTGCGGATCGCGCTGCCCGTCGCGGCGATCGCGATCACAGCCGTGCTGACCCTCCTCACCGACCGCACCGAGGCGATCAACCGCCTCGCCGACCAGTCCTTCGACGAGGAACTACGCTTTGCCCTGTGGCCGCCGATCGGCGAAATGCTCCGCACATCCTTCCCGGTCGGCTTCGGCGTCGGCACCTTCGCCGAAATGTATCGCTGGTTCGAACCGGAATCGCTGTTGCGCCTTTCCTATGTGAACCAGGCGCACAACGACCTGTTTGACCTGTTCCTGTCCTTCGGCATATTGGGTGCGCTGCCGCTGCTTCTGGGGCTTTACTACTGGGTACGGGCGCTGCCCGCCGCGCTGCGTCCGACAGGCAGGCAGAGTTTCGACGACCTGCTGATGCGCCGGCTCGGCCTGCTGCTCGTGCTGATTCTCGCGGGCGCGTCGCTTGTCGACTATCCGCTGCGGGTGCCCTCGCTCGCGGTGCTCTTCGTGCTCGCGGTGGCGTGGGCGACCGGGGCTTCGGAGGCGAACGACGACCGGGACCAGTCGCTGCGATGACCCCGCCGGGCAGCGAAGCGGCCGGGTCCAGACTTTATGACGCACCCGCAGGGGGAAGCGGCGGGGTGCAGTTCCTGCGCGACGCGCTACTCGTCCTGCTCGCCACGCCCTTTCTTCTGCCGCTCGCGGCGATCACCGCGGCCGGTGTCCGCTGGCGACTGGGCGCGCCGGTCCTGTTCCGTCAGGACCGGCTGGGGTGGAAGGGCGAGACGTTCCGGATCGCCAAATTCCGATCGATGAGCGATGCGCGCGACCCCAGCGGCGCCCTTCTGCCGGACGACCAGCGACTCGACGGCTTCGGGCGGTCGATCCGGCGGTTCCGGGTCGACGAGCTGCCGGCCTTTTTCCAGATCCTTTCGGGGCGGATCGCCCTCGTCGGCCCCCGCCCCCTTCCCGCCGCCTCGATCGACGTCCATCCGCTCGGACGCCGCCGGCTGGCGGTGCGGCCCGGCTTCACCGGCCTGGCGCAGATATCGGGCAACACATTGCTCGACACCGACGAGAAATTCGCCATCGATTGCCTCTATGTTTCGCGCCAGAACCTGTGGGAGGACATGCGCATCCTGCTGATGACCTTCGTCACCGTCCTTCGCGGCGAACGGCGCGACGAACGGGTCGTCGCGGAAGCGCGCCGCCTGTTTCCCGAATTTTTCGCGGATAAGGAGCGGAACGCATGAAAAGCGTGGTTATCGGCGCCGTCCAATCGACCGAAGTGACGCTCCGTGCCCTGTCGGCGGCGGGCGTTCCGGCGTCGCTCCTGATCACCCTGCCCGCCGACCTCGCGTCGAACCACTCCGACTTCATCGACCTTGCGCCGATTGCGCAAGCAGACGGAACCGCCGTGCTCCACGCGGCGGACGTCAATGCCGACGACGTGCTGGCAAAGGTCGCGGCGATCGCGCCCGACATCATCTTCGTCGTCGGCTGGTCGCGGCTGGTCAAGGCGCCGCTCCAGGCGTTGGCGCGGATGGGCGTGATCGGCTATCACCCCACCCTGTTGCCGCTGATGCGGGGGCGCGCGGCGCTCGCCTGGACGATATTGCTCGATATCCCGAAAACCGGGGGGACGCTGTTCTGGATCGACGACGGCGTCGACAGCGGCGATATCGCGGCGCAACGCGCGTTCGACCTGTCGGGGAAGGAGTATCTGGCGGAGCTTATAGCGATGCAGATGGATGCGCTGCGGTCGATGATGGACGAGCTGGCGCCGCGGCTCGCCGCCGGCGAACGGCCGGCCCGCCCGCAGCAGCACGAACGCGCGACATGGCTCGCGCATCGTCGGCCCGAGGATGGCCTGATCGCATGGGACCAGCCCGCCGAGGCGATCTGGCGGCAGGTCCGCGCCGTGTCGCGCCCTTATCCCGGCGCATTTACTCCCGTCGACGAAGGCGTCATGAAGATCTGGCGGGCACGAACCGCCGATTTTCCGGAGTGGCATGCGCAGGTGGGACAGATATTCCATAGCATCGACGGCTGTCCCGTCGTCCGCTGTGGCGACGGACGCGATCTGGTGATCGAGGATTATGAGATGCTGAACGCCAAAAAACCCGTCGGACAGAAAAGATTGGGAAGATTGTGACGAACCGCCCGCGCCGAACGCTGGTCATCGCCCCCCATGCGGACGACGAGACGCTGGGCATGGGCGGGACGATCGCGCGCAAGCTGGCCGACGGCGAAGAGGTTACCGTCGCGATCATGACGGGCCATGGCGAAGCGCCGCACCCGCTCTGGCCCCGCGAGACATGGGACACGATCCGCGCGGAGGCGGCGCACGCGATGACCGCGCTTGGCGGCGCAGCGCTGCTCTTCCGGGAATTGCCGGCGTCCTGCCTGACCGAGCATCCCGTCCACGACACCAATGCGCAGATCGCTTCGGTCATCGCGGATCTCGCGCCGGACGAGCTCTATCTTCCATATTATCACGACCTGCATCGCGACCATGGCGCACTATGCTATGCGGGACTGGTCGCCTCTCGCGCCTATTCGGCGGGGGGCCGTCCGATCGGCCTGGTCGCGATGTACGAAACGCCGACTGAAACCCATCTGATGTCGGCAAGCCTTCAGTCGCCTTTCAACCCCAATCACTATGTCGAGATCGGCGATATGCTGGACAGGAAACTTCAGGCGTGGGGATGCTATAAGAGCCAGCATCAGGCTGGGCCGACGCCCCGTTCGCCCGAGGCGCTGGCGGCGCTGGCGCGCTGGCGCGGCGCCGAGATCGGCGTGACGGCGGCGGAGGGTTTCATGATCGTCCGCAGCATCCGGCGCGCCGCGGACTGATCCACAGCCTATCGCTTCGCTCTGGTCAGGACCGACGTCACCACGTCGAGTATCCGCCCGAGCTGTTCGTCGGTGATCGTCGGATGCGTCAGGAACATCAGGCTCGTTTCGCCCAGCTCGCGCGCGACGGGCAGGCGCTGGGGCGGCCGCAGCCCGGTGTCGTCGAACGCCTTTTCCAGATAGACTTCCGAACAGCTGCCGTGCAGCAGCGGAACGCCCGCATCGACAACCTCCTGCACGATGCGGTCGCGATCCCAGCCCGGCGCCAGCGCGGCGTCGTTCACATAGGCATATTGCCGGTAATAGGCGTGCCTGAAACCGGCGGGCGGCGCGGGCACCCGCGCGACGTCGGCGAACGGCGCCAGCGCTCGGGCGATCGCCAGCGCGATCTCGCCGCGCCGCGCCGACCATTGCGGCATCCGGCCAAGCTGGATGCGGCCGATCGCCGACTGTATTTCCAGCATCCGCCAGTTGGTGCCGAAACTTTCATGCACCCAGCGGAATCCCGGCGGATGCTGCCGCTCGTACACCGCCGACCAGCTTTTCCCATGGTCCTTGTACGACCACATGCGGTCCCATAATTGCTCGTCGTCGGTGGTGACCATGCCGCCTTCGCCACCGGTCGTCATGATCTTGTCCTGGCAAAAGGACCAGGCGCCGACATGGCCGAATGTTCCGACCGCCTTGCCCCCGATCTGCGCGCCATGCGCCTGCGCGCAATCCTCGATCACCGCGATGCCATGCTGCCCTGCGAGGTCGAGGATGGCCGGCATGTCGGCGGGCCAACCGGCCAGATGCACGGGAATGATCGCTCTGGTGCGCGGCGTGATCCGGGGTGCGATCGTCGCGGCGGAGATATTGCCGCTGTCGCGATCGACATCGGCGAAGACCGGCGTGGCGCCCGCGGTCACGACGCAGGAGATCGAGGCAACGAAGGTGCGCGGCGTGACGATCACCTCGTCGCCCGGGCCGATGCCGAGCGCGCGCAGGGCAACGTCGAGCGCAAGCGTGCCATTGGTCACCGCGACGGCGCGCCGCGCGCCGCACCAGTCGGCGAACTCGCGCTCGAAAAGCCGACCTTCTTCGCCTGTCCAGTAATTCACGCGGTTCGACAACAGGATGTCGCGGACGCGGTCGGCCTCCTCCGCCGTGAAGCTCGGCCAGGGTGCGATATTGGTGTTCAGCAATGGCTTGCCCTATCGTTGTGCTCGAAATCGTCCCCGCGCCGCGGCGATAGCGAAGTCGCGAACCGGACGCAATCGTCGCGGCGGGCTAACGCCATGGCCTGGCGGCGAACCCGGTCGGGGGGCTATGCCTTGCCTTGGGCAGGCCGGTGCGTTAACGGGCGGCTGCATTCGCCGCGGGTCCGAGCCGATTCCGCGTCGCCCAGCGAGGAAATGATATTTTCATGAAAGTTGCGATTGTTACAGGCATCACCGGGCAGGACGGCGCCTACCTGGCCGCCTTGCTGCTGGAGCGCGGATACAAGGTAGTCGGGACATTTCGCCGCGCCAGCTCGACCAATTTCTGGCGCCTCGAAGAATTGGGGATCGCGCAGCACGAACGGCTCGAGTTCGTCGAGTTCGACCTGACCGATCAAGGGTGCGCCATTCGCCTGATCGACCGGCACCAGCCCGACGAACTCTATAATCTGGCGGCGCAGAGCTTTGTGGGCGTCTCGTTCGACCAGCCCGCGACCACCGCGCATATCACCGGCGTCGGCGCGCTGCACCTACTCGAAGCGATCCGGATCGTGAAGCCGGACACGCGCTTTTACCAGGCATCGACGTCGGAGATGTTCGGCAAGGTCCAGGCGATTCCGCAGAATGAGGCCACCCCCTTCTATCCGCGCAGCCCCTATGGCGTAGCCAAGCTGTTCGCGCACTGGACGACGATCAACTATCGAGAATCATTCGGCATCTTCGGATCGTCCGGTATCCTGTTCAATCATGAATCGCCGCTGCGCGGGCTGGAGTTTGTGACGCGCAAGATCACCGACGGCGCTGCGCGGATCGCCGCCGGCAAGCTCGACTGCCTCGAACTCGGCAATCTCGATGCCGAACGCGACTGGGGCTATGCCAAGGATTATGTCGAAGGTATGGTCGCGATGCTCCAGCATCATACGCCGGGCACCTTCGTCCTCGCCACCAACCGCAAGCGCAGCGTGCGCGATTTCGTGACGATGAGCTTCGCCGCCGCGGGGATCGAACTCGACTGGTCGGGGTCAGGTGTCGACGAGATTGCGCGCGATACTGTCAGCGGCGAGACGCGCGTGCGCGTCAACCCGAAATTCTATCGCCCGGCCGAGGTCGAATTGCTGATCGGCGATGCCGACCTCGCACGCACGCAACTCGGCTGGCAGGCGACCACCTCGCTCGACGAATTGTGCCGCCTGATGGTCGAGGCCGACATCCGCCGCGTCGCCGAGGGCCGGAGCTTCTGAAATGCGCGTTCTGCTCACCGGCGCCTCCGGCTTCACGGGACGCCATCTGATCGGTCGGCTGCGGCGGGACGGTACCGAAATCTTTGCGCTGGGCATGGAAGCAGTCGACGGCGTCGATGGCAATCTGGTCACCGACATCGCCGACCGCGACCGACTGTCGGCGTGGCTCAAGGATGTCCGGCCGACCCATATCATCCATCTGGCGGCGCTCAGCCATGTCGAGGGCGACGCGCTCGATTTCTATCGCGTCAATGTGATCGGGACCGAGGCGATGCTGCTGTCCGTTCAGGCCGCGGGATGCTCGCCCGAACGGATCGTCGTCGCGAGCAGCGCCAATCTCTATGGCAATTCGCGCCATTCGCCGATCGCCGAAACGGCACCGCTCAATCCCGCCAATCATTATGCGGTCAGCAAGGCGGCGATGGAACTGACGCTGATGCGCTATCGCGACAGCCTGCCGATCATCGTCACGCGGCCGTTCAACTATACCGGTCCCGGCCAGTCGGAACGCTTCGTCTATGCCAAGATCGCCGGCGCGTTTGCGCGCCGCGACCCGGTGCTGACGCTCGGCAATATCGCGGTGGCCCGCGACCTGTCCGACGTGCGCGACGTGTGCGAGGCCTATGCCCGCCTCCTCGCCGCGCCCGTCGACGGCCTGCCGGTGAACATCTGTTCGGGCACATCGGTTTCGCTGGAACAGACGATCGAAATGCTGCGCGCGATCACCGGCCATGATCCGCAGATCGAGGTCGATCCGGCGCTGGTTCGCGGTTCCGATATAAGGGAACTTACCGGCGACCCCTCGCGCCTGTACGATCTGGTCGGACAATGGGATCGTATCAGCGCGCGGCAGACCCTTGCCGACATGCTGGCGGATTGACGCTCCCCGCCGGGCCGATGAAAGTCGACAATCATGCGCATCTGTTTCTTCGCCAATCTTTCCCGGCACGCCAACTGGCGCGAAATGTTCGAGAAGGTGGAATTTTACCGCGTCGATATCGAACTGCTCCGCTCGCTGGGGCATGAGGTCGTCCTCGCCGGAACGCCGAGCGGGATCGATTGGTCGGCGGACCTGTATTTCGGCTGGTGGTGGGGCCACGCGCCCTTCCTGATCCCGCCGGCAAAGCTGCGGCGGCGACCGCTGATCGTCACCGGCGCCTTCGACTATGCGACATGCCGCGATGAACTTCCGGGACTATGCTATCTCGACCGCCCGGCCTGGCAGCGCGCCGTGCTGGCGTCGATGCTGCGGCTCGCAGACACCAACCTCTTCATCTCGCAATATGAATTTGAGGAGGTGACGAGCCACCTCAAGGTTCGCAATCCGATATCGGTGCCGCTGGCGATCGATACCGCATTGTGCACGGTGGACGACCATGCGAAGCGGGGCGACTATTTCTTCACCGTCTCGCTCCAGAGCCGGGAAAATGCCATCCGCAAGGGGCTTGGCCAGACCATCGACGCCTTTGCGAAGGTCGCCGGGCGGCTTCCCGACAGCCGGCTGGTCATCGCCGGAAAGCCGGGCGACTATACCGAAACGCTGGCCGCACAGGCATCGGCGCTCGACGTCGGCGACCGGGTGGAATTCGCCGGGATGGTCAGCACGGAGGACAAGCTGCGCGCCTTTCGCGAGTGCATCGCCTATGTGCAGCCGACGTTGTACGAAGGCTTCGGTCACGCGGTCGGCGAAGCGCTGGCCTGCGGCGCGGACATCGTCACCGCCAGCCGCGGCGCCGTCCCGGAGGTCACCGGCGACCATTCGCATATCGTCGATCCCCATGACACCAACGCCATCGCCGACGCCATGCTGGCCTGCGCCGCGCGGCCCGCCGACATCGCGACGCGGCGAAAGCGGCACGCGTGGATCGCGTCCAATTTCGGCATGGATATCCGGCGCGAACGACTGCGCGCCGTCATCGATGCGGCGGCGAGGCGATAGTGCAAGGCATCCTGCGACGGCTGCCCGCAATATGGCAGAGCGAATATGCGGCGCTGCTCGTCCTCATCGTATCGATCCAGGGCACGGTGCTCGGCAGCCAGGCGGTCGCGGCGATCTTTTTCGACCCGGTCTTCATCGGCAAGATTCGTACCTTTGAGAGCGGCTTTTCCGTCATCCTGCTGATCGCGGGCTTTGGCGCACCGGGCCTTGCCATCCGGGAAATCGCTGCGTCGCGGCACGATCCGCAGGCGGCCGGCGCGCAATTCCGCAACCTGATCCTGCTGCCGGTGATCGGGGCATCGCTCGCGCTGGCCTGCGCGCTCATCGTCTCGCGATTCGATCAGACGGTGCTTTCGATGGGATTGCTGTCGATCGCCGCCGCCTCGTTACTGCTTGCGCTGGTCAACACGGTGCGGCTGCTCGGCGCCGTCGGGCAAGCCGTCGGGGCGACCCGCAATATTGCGCTGGCGGCGCTCGCCGGGGCGGCGCTGAGCGGGGTCGCGCATCTGGCCGGAGCCGTCGGCGGCACGCTGGAAAGCTGGCTTATCGGCCGGGTCGCCGGCGAGGCCGTGCTGCTCCTCTTCCTCCTTTTCATGCTCCGCCGCTTCCGTCCCGCCAGCGACGGCTGGCGGTTTCATCCGGGATTGTTCCTGAAACTTCTGGTCCGTTCAACGACGGTCAATCTGGGCCTGATCGCGCGCATGGCTGCCGACACGACGCCGATCCTGCTGCTGGGCCTCGCGGTCACGGCGGCGATCGACGCCGGGATGGGCGCGGAAGTGACGCTGCGGTCCAACATCGGCTATTTCGGCATCGCGACGCTGCTGCTGACGCTGGGCATGTTGCCCGTGTCGGTGGTGTGCCAGCAGGCCATTCCGCACCTGACGCGGACGGAAACGGACGCGGAACGCACACGCATGCGCCGCGCGACGCTGTTGCGGGCGGGCATGGTCGCGGTCGCCGCGATCGCCCTGATCGGCGGCGCGATCGGGTCCGCGTCATGGATCGGCCTGTTCGAATGGCCCGCCGTCATCGCCACGCTGGCCGTGCTGCCTGCCCTCCTCCTCAAAGCCGTTGCCGCAGCGGCCGGCAGCATTCTTCTGGCCGCCAATCGCCTTACGCCGCCATTGTGGATCAACCTGTCTGAACTGGCACTCATAATCGGCATTTTTGCTTGTGCCGATCAGCCTTATGGTGTTTCGGTAGCGATCATGGCCACCGTGATTGGCAGCGCGATCTCCGCTGGCGGCATGCTGACAACCCTGCTTATCGGAGCGAAGACATGAAAGGCGTCGATTGGCTTTCGCCAAGGCCATTGTTCCTGATCATCGTTCTTCTGGGTGTCTATATCCCCTCATACGCATTCCTGCGTTACGAAGATTGGTTCAGCAAGGTCTGGCCCTTCCTGTTCTTCAACAAGGACCTGACGACCCTGAAAGTCATGGGGATCTATGCGGCAATCGCGGCAGTGTTCGTGTTGGCGCATCGCCGTGCGGTGCGAAAACCCTATAAGGGTGCGCTTCGGCCGCTCAGGAACGACACGTTCCACCGGTATAATCTCGCCCTGATCGGGACGGGTGTGGGGGCGATCGTCATCATCCTGACGTTCGTCGGCGGCATTGAGGGGCTGCTCGAAGGGGCATCCGACCGGACGCGAGCCTTTGCGGGGATTCAGGGGCTGTTCCTGCTCCTGAACACACTCGCATCGGCGGTCATCGTGTGGGTGCTGCGCCTCACCAGCCAGAAAACGCTGCTGTCGGAAAAACTCACCTTCCTCGGCTTCCTCCTGTTCGCGCTGTTCATCCTTGCGCTACAGGGGCAAAAGAGCACGCTGTTCATCCTGATCGCGGCGACCGGCATCATCTTTCATACCCGCGTCCGCCGCTTCACCCTACCGGAAATCCTGATCGGCACGTTCATCCTCTATTGCGGGCTGATGTCCTATCACATCTACAAACAGGAGTATCTGGTGCTCGGCAGGGTCGTCTCGCTCTCCAGCGGCGGCCAGTTCTGGGACACCTTCACCGAATTTCTGAACCAGCAATTTTTCGGCAATTTCATGCAGCTTCAGACGATGTCGGTGCTGGTGGAAGGCATGCCCATCCCGCTCCAATATCAATATGGCGCCACCTACTGGGCCGGGCTGACACTCCTTATCCCGCGCTCGCTCTATCCCGACAAGCCGCTGCCTTCGACAGGCACCTTCACCGAAGCCTTCTGGCCCGATGCCTGGCGCGCAACCGGCACTACCCTGCCGGCGGGCGTGTTCGGCGAAGGCTATATGAATTTCGGCATCGCCGGCGCGCTGCTGATCGCGTGGATCGCGGGCACTTCTTATGGACGGTTCGAGAGCCGCCGGAAGAATGATCCCACCGACGATTTCGGCCTCGCCATTTATGCGGTCATGATCGCGGCGATGCTGCATTATTTCCGCGGCGAATTCGCGTCGGTCACCTATACGGCGCTGTCGATCCTGCTGCCCTGCATCATCGTGACGCGCCGGCTGAAGTCCGCCAAATAGAGGGGGCGTAGGACCGGGCCGTCACCGGCTATGGCTGTGGCGCGCCGTTTTGCATCGGTCGGGCGGGATTGCCGACGACGGTTGCGAAATCCGGAACATCGGCGACCACGACCGCTCCCATCCCCACCGTCGCCCCCCGACCGATGCGGATATTCTGGCGAATCACGGCGCCCGATCCGATATAGGCATGGTCGCCGATCGTCACATTGCCGTTGCACTGCACCCCCGGCGCGAAGGTCACGAAATCGCCGATGCGGCAATCATGCGCGACATAGGCGTACATATTGCACTGAAACTGGCGTCCGACGGTCGCGGCGGCGTTGATCATCGTGAAATCGCTAACCAGCGCCCCTGCGCCCAGCACCGCATAGAGGCTGACCAGCGCCGTGGCCGCGACGGCGGTGCCTATTTCACAGCCCCGGTCAATCAGGCGCCGCTCGACCTCCTCGCGCGCGCGGCCGCTTCCGATGGCGACATATACCATGTCCCCCGCACCCAAATCGGCCGTATCGAGGACAGCGAGATCGAATATCGGCTCCCCGCCGCCGTCGACCGCAAAACAGATGTTTTCGGCCGCAGGCAGGCAGCGGCGCAGCATGTCCGCCACTTCCCTGCCATGCCCGCCGTTGCCGAATATCACATGCCGCATCAACACGGAATGGGCGAGCATCAAATCATCGTCAAGTTTCAAGGCAAGGTTGCGCCGGACAAAGAGGATCGCTAGGGCGCAACCCGGATCAATCAGGAGAATCTGCTTTGTGCGGGATTTATGGAGTGCTGGGTCTGACCGGGCATCCCGAACGCGGTCTCGCCGCCATTCGCCGGCGCGGCCCCGACCAGGCAGGACGCTGGCTCGACAGCCAGGCCAGGATATGGCTCGGCCACCGCCGCCTTTCGATCATCGACCTTTCCGAAACCGGCGCACAGCCGATGCAATCGCCCGATGGCCGCTATGTCATGGTCTATAATGGCGAGGTCTATAACTATCGCGAACTTCGGGCGGAGATGGAGGCGGCTGGCGAGTCATTCGCCGGGACCAGCGACACAGAGGTCGTGCTGCGGCTGTTCCAGCGCGACGGGTGCGATGCTTTCAAGCGCCTGAACGGTATTTTCGCGCTCGCCATCTGGAACCGTGCGGAAGATCGGCTGACGCTCGCCCGCGATCCCATGGGCGTGAAGCCGCTCTACATCGCCCGCACCCGGGACGGCGGCATCGCCTTTGCCAGCGAAATCAAGGCGCTGGTTCGCGCGGGCGACGTGACGCCGGCGCTCAACGACACCGCCGCGCTCCGTCATCTCGGCTTCCTCTGGTCGCCGGGCCGCGGCACGATCATGGCCGGGGTCGAGAAATTGTTGCCGGGCGAGCGACTCGAGATGCGGCTGGGCGACGAACCGACAATCGAAACCTATGCCGATCCCGCCCTGCCCGACCCGCAGCGTCCGCCGATCGCATCGGTCGACGAAGCGGTCGCAGCGGTGCGGACCGGCGTCGAGGATGCCGTGAAACGCCAGCTCGTCGCCGACGTGCCGCTCGGTAGTTTCCTTTCGGGCGGGCTCGATTCCTCGGCGATCGCTACCTTTGCATCGCGCCACCGCGACGGGCCCGGCCGGCTGCAATGCTTCTCGATCGAGATTGCGACCGGCGATCTCGGCAGCGAGGGCTTTGCCGACGATCTCGGCTATGCGCGGCGCGTCGCCGACCATCTGGGAACCGACCTGCATATCGTGCAGGCCGACACCGGCATGTGCGACCGGCTGCGCGAGATGGTCTATTTCCTCGACGAACCGACCGCCGATCTTGCGGCGCTCAATACGTTGCTGATTTCCGAGCTGGCGCGGGCCAGCGGCATGACAGTGCTGCTGTCGGGTTCGGGCGGCGACGACATCTTTACCGGCTATCGCCGTCATTTAGCCCTATCGCAGGAAAAGCGCTGGAACTGGCTTCCCCGGCCCGCGCGAAGCGGCCTTCGCGCTGCCAGCAGCCTGCTGCCAAAGGACCGGCCGCTCGCGCGCCGTGTCGCCAAGGCGTTCCAATATGCCGACCGCGACGCGGACGAGCGGCTGATCTCCTATTTCTACTGGATCGACCCCGACCGGGCGGGCGACCTGCTGCACGCCGACCGGCGACGCGGCTTCGATGCAGCCGCCATGGCCGCGCCGATGCGCGAAACGCTGGCGCGCATCCCTGACGGCGCCACGCCGCTCGAACGGATGCTCTATCTCGAATGCCGGCATTTCCTGACCGACCATAATCTCAACTATGCCGACAAGATGGGCATGGCAGCGAGCATCGAGATTCGCGTGCCACTGATCGACCTCGAACTGGTGAATATTGCCACGCGCCTGCCCGAAAGCATCAAGCAGCGTGGCCGCATCGGCAAATGGGTGTTCAAAAAGGCGATGGAAGGCCTGTTGCCCGACGATGTCATCTATCGGCCCAAGACGGGGTTCGGCGTGCCGCTGCGCCAGTGGATCGTCGGCCCGCTCGCGCCGCTCGTCCGCGATGCCCTGTCACCCGAAAAGATCGCGGCGCGCGGGCTGTTCGACGCAGCGGCGGTCGGTACGCTGATCGAAGCCAATCGTGCCGGCCGGATCGACGCCTCCTATACCATCCTGTCGATGCTGTGCCTCGAACTGTGGTGCCAGCAGTTCATCGACGGCGACTTTGCCGTCGATCCGGCGATCGACGATCATCTGGACGCCCCCGCGTCCGGCCCCGAATGTGAGAGAGCATGAAACAGATCGTTCAGAATCTCAGCAGCGGCGTAACGAGCATCGTCGAAGCCCCGGCCCCGGCCGCTGCGCCCGGCACCCTGCTGATCCGCACCACCACCAGCCTGATCTCGGCCGGGACGGAACGCATGCTCGTCGATTTCGGCCGCGCATCGCTGCTTCAGAAGGTGCGCAAGCAGCCCGAACGGGTACGGCAGGTGCTCGACAAGGTTCGCACCGACGGTCTCGCCACCACCTATGAGGCGGTTCGCTCGAAGCTCGAACAGCCGATCCCGCTCGGCTATTGCAATGTCGGCGAAGTGATCGAGGTCGGCGCAGGCGTCACCGAGTTCGCGGTCGGCGACCGCGTCGTGTCGAACGGTCCCCACGCCGACCTCGTCCGCGTTCCCCGCCTGCTGTGCGCGCGCATCCCCGAAGGCGTGGCGGATGAAGCTGCCGCCTTTACCGTCGTCGCCAGCATCGGGCTTCAGGGCATACGCTTGGTCCAGCCCACGATCGGCGAGGCCGTCGTCGTCACCGGCGCGGGCCTGCTCGGCCTGTTGACGGTGCAATTGCTCCGCGCCGCCGGTTGCCGCGTGCTGGCGATCGATTTCGATGAAAGCAAGCTCGCCATCGCCCGCAGCCTGGGCGCCGAAACCTGCAATCCCGGACAGGGCGCCGACCCGGTGGCCGCCGGCATGGCCTTCAGCCGTGGCGTCGGGGTCGATGCGGTGATCATCACAGCGTCAACCGACAGCAGCGACCCGGTGTCGCAAGCCGCCAATATGTGCCGCAAGCGCGGGCGCATCGTGCTGGTCGGCGTGACCGGCCTGACGCTGAACCGCGCCGATTTCTATGAAAAGGAACTGTCGTTCCAGGTGTCCTGTTCCTATGGCCCCGGACGATATGACCCAGCCTATGAAGACGGCGGGCAGGACTATCCCATCGGCTTCGTCCGCTGGACCGAACAGCGCAATTTCGAAGCGGTGCTCGACATGATTGCGGCCGGTGCACTCGATGTCGCGCCGTTGATCACCCATCGCTTCGCCTTCGAGGAGGCGCCCAAAGCCTATGACCTGCTGACGACCGACAAATCGGGGCTGGGCCTGCTGCTGCAATATGAAAGCGGCACCGAAAGCCGCCTTCCCCGAACCGTCGCGCTGACGACCGGCGCCAGCGCACCCGTCGCGGGGGCGCCGCGCATCGCGATGATCGGCGCAGGCAATTATGCGTCGCGCATGCTGATTCCCGCGCTGCGCGCCGCGGGTGCTGAAATGGCGACGATCGTCAGCTCCGGCGGCCTGTCGAGCGCACTGCACGGGGCGAAAAACGGTTTCGATGCCGCAAGCACCGATCGCGACGCCACGCTGGCCGATCCCGCGATCGACGTCGTCGCAATCGCGACCCGGCACGACACCCACGCCCGCTTCGCCGTCGACGCGCTGAACGCGGGCAAGCATGTGTTCGTCGAAAAGCCGCTCGGCATCACCCGCGAGGAAATCGATGCCGTCGAGGCCGCGCACAGGGCAGCACGGGAGCGCGGCGAGGCGCGCCAGTTGATGCTCGGTTTCAATCGCCGCTTCGCGCCCCATGTCGTCCGGATGAAGCAGTTGCTGGCACCGGTGGTGGAACCCAAGAGCTTCATGATGGTGATGAACGCCGGCGCCATTCCGGCGGACCACTGGACACAGGACCCCAAGGTCGGCGGCGGCCGGATCATTGGCGAAGCCTGTCACCACGTCGACCTGATGCGCTTCCTTGCCGGGTCGCCGATCACATCGGTCCGCGCGCAGCGGATCGGGAACGATGGCGGACTCGCGGTGACCGAAGACAAGGCGGCGATCCTGCTGGGATTCGCCGACGGCTCCTTCGGCACCATCCACTATCTCGCCAATGGGTCCGCGAGCTTCCCCAAGGAGCGGATCGAGGTGTTCGCGGCCGGCCAGGTGCTGCAACTCGACAATTTCCGCAAGCTCAAGGGTTTCGGCTGGCGCGGCTTCCGTTCGATGAGCATGTTCCGGCAGGACAAGGGACAGACGGACTGTGCCAAGGCATTTCTGTCCGGGCTCGCCACCGGAACGCCCACCATCGCGCCCGAAGAGATTTTCGAGGTGGCGCGCGCGACGATCGAGGCGGCGGAGCAGCTTCGCTGTCAATGAGCCGCATCGCGACCAGGCTCCGGACCTACCGCGCGATCGGGTTCGGGAATATCTTGCGGGTATTGTCCTATCGGCTGCGCCTGCGCGCGCGCCGCTTCCCCGCCGCGCCCGCCTCCGGTCCGTCGCTGCCGGACGGGCCGATGTACGCGCCGCCGCAGCTGTCGCCCACTGGCCTGTCCGCGCCGCGCGGCTGGATCGACGAGGGGCTTCTGTTCAGCCATCACCGCTTTCCCGTGGGTGCCGAACCGCCAGACTGGCTTACCGACCCTTTCACCGGAAAGGCGTTTCCCGATCCCTCGCGCCCGTGGTTCGCTATCGCCGACTTCGACCCGGGGTTCGGCGACATCAAGCTGGCGTGGGAATTGTCGCGTTTCAGCTGGGCGCTGCCGATGGCGCAGCGGGCGCGAGAGGGGGACGCCGACGAGCTGGACCGGCTCAACTGCTGGATCGACGACTGGACGGCCCGCAACCTACCCTATCGCGGTCCGAACTGGAAATGCGCGCAGGAGGCCGGCATCCGCGTCATGCACGTCGCGATGGCGTCGCTACTGCTCGGGCATCGCGACGCCGGCCCGCGCCTTGCGCAGTGGATTGAGTGGCACGCGCGGCGGATCGCGCCGACCATGGCCTATGCCCGCGCGCAGGACAACAATCACGGCACGTCCGAAGCGGCGGCACTCTTCATCGGCGGCGCCTGGCTGGCGCGGTCGGGGCATCCGGAGGGTAAGCGATGGATGACCAAGGGCCGAAAGGCGCTGGAGGAACGCGGCCTTGCGCTGATCGCCTCCGACGGCAGTTTCAGCCAGCATTCGCTGACCTATCACCGCATGATGCTCGACACAATTTCGATGGCCGAGCTGTGGCGGCGGGCGATGGATCTGCCGCCCTTCACGCCCGCGCTGGTCGAGCGCGCGGGCCGCGCCGCCGACTGGCTGAAGGCGATGATCTTTTCCCCCGATGGCGACGGTCCCAATCTAGGCGCCAATGACGGTGCCCAGTTGCTGCCGCTGTCCGACACGCCCTATCGCGATTTCCGTCCGTCTTGCGCCCTCGCGATGACGCTGTTCAGGGATGGTGCCCCCTTCGACGACGCGGGACTCAATCCGGCACGATGGTTCGGCCTCGACACCGCGCGCGCAGTGAATTCAGGCGAACCGCCGCACCGCCTTTTCGATGCCGGCGGCTATGCCATATTGCGGCAGGGCCGGGCGGTCGCCTTGCTGCGTTTCCCCCGCTTTGCCTATCGTCCGAGCCAGAACGACGTGCTGCATGTCGACCTGTGGGTGGACGGCGACGCCATTTTGCGCGACGGCGGCACCTACAGCTATAATGACGGCGACGAGTGGATCGATTATTTCGGGGGCATCGCCGGCCACAACAGCATCCAGTTCGACGGGCGCGAGCCGATGCCGCGTCTCGGCCGTTTCCTGCTCGGCGACTGGCTCGATGCGTCGGGGGTTGCGACCGGAACCGATGCCGACGGCTTTCCGATCGCCAGCGCGACCTATCGCGACCGCATGGGCGCGGTGCACCGGCGCTCGGTCACGCTGCGGCCGGACGAGGCGATCATCGTCGATGACGTATCGGGATTTGCGCACAGCGCGACGATCCGCTGGCGGCTGCGGCCGGGCGATTGGCAGGGCACGCGCGGCGGCGTCACGGCCGAGGGGATCAGCCTGCGTCTCGAAGGCGATTTCGGCGACGAACCACGGCTGGAGGCGGGGCATGAATCGCTCTTCTATCGCGAGATGCACGACGCGCCGGTCCTGACCGCGACGGTCCGCAGCGCCGGCACCATCACCAGCCGGCTGAGGTGGGCGCCGTGAAGATCCTCTATCTGCACCAGCATTTTTCGACCCCAAAGGGTTCGGCGAGCAATCGGTCGTACCAGATGGCGCGGGCGCTGGTCGCCGAGGGGCATGCGATCACCATGTTGTGCGGCAGCTATGTCGGCGGCACGACCGGACTGTCCGGTCCCTTTCGCAGCGGGATCCGGCGCGGCACCGTAGATGGTATCGACGTGATCGAATGCGACCTGCCCTATTCCAACGCCACGGGCTTCGTGAAGCGCGCGTTGCTGTTCGTGCGTTTCATGCTGCGGACGATCCGTTTCGTGCTCAGCGAGCGATATGACGTGCTGTTCGCGACGACTACCCCTCTGACGGTCGGCGTTCCCGGCGTTATCGGCCGCTGGTTGCGGCGCAAACCGTTCGTGTTCGAGGTGCGCGACCTGTGGCCCGAACTGCCAAAGGCCATGGGCGCCATCCGGAACCCGCTTGTCCTGTGGGCGCTCGCGGTCCTCGAATGGGCAAGCTATCGTTCGGCGCACCGGCTGATCGGCCTGTCGCCGGGGATCGCCGAAGGAATCGCGCGCGTCGGCGTGCCCGCGGACCGGATCGCGATGATCCCGAACGGCTGCGATCTCGACCTCTTCGAAAGCGATGCGCCGCAACGCCCGGAGGGCGTGGCCGATTCCGACCTGCTCGCCATTTATGCGGGAACGCACGGCATGGCGAACGCGCTCGGCAATGTGCTCGACGCCGCAGCCGTCCTGCATCGCCGCGGACGCCGGGACATCAAGATCATGCTGGTCGGCCAGGGCGCCCAGAAAGCCGCGCTGATCGAGCGCGCCGCCCGCGAAGGTCTCGACAATATCATCTTCCATGCGCCGGTGCCGAAGGAGACGCTGGCATCCTATATGGCCGGTGCCGATATCGGGCTGCAGCTTCTGGCCAATGTTCCGGCCTTTTATTACGGCACCTCGCCCAACAAATATTTCGACTATCTGTCGGCGGGCCTGCCGGTGCTTTGCAACTATCCCGGTTGGGTCGCCGACATGATTGGCCAGCACGATATCGGTTTTGCCGTCGGACCCGACGACCCCGACGCCTTCGCTGACGCGCTGGAGCAAGCGGCGGCGATCAAGGCCGAGTTGCCCGCGATGGGGGATCGCGCGCTGCGGCTCGGCCGGGACGAGTTCGACCGCAACACCCTTGCGCGCCAGTGGACCGGCTGGGTGACGGGCGCCGCGCAGCCAAATCGTTGAAACAGAACGCCGCCCCTCGCCATGTCCCTTTGCATTTGGCCGACAAGGACGATAGGAGCGCCTTCCAACCTTGGCATGAGGAACCGCTAGTGACCTTGAGAAAAGTGCTGGTCGTCTTTGGAACCCGGCCAGAGGCGATCAAGATGGCGCCGGTCGTCCGCGCGCTTGCCGCCGATCCGGCGATCGACACGCGCGTCTGCGTCACCGCCCAGCATCGGCAGATGCTCGATCAGGTGCTCGAATTGTTCGCAATCCGCCCCGACTATGACCTCGACATCATGCGTCCCGGCCAGGGACTCTATGACATTACGAGCAACGTCCTACTCGAGATGCGCGCGGTGCTGGAGGATTACCGGCCCGACGTCGTGCTGGTCCACGGCGACACCACGACGACGCTCGCCGCAAGCCTTGCCGCCTATTACCAGCAGATTCCGGTGGGTCATGTCGAAGCCGGACTGCGCACCGGCAACATCTATTCCCCCTGGCCCGAGGAAGTGAACCGCAAGGCGACCGGCGCGGTCGCGACCTGGCATTTCGCGCCGACGGAGAAGGCATCGGCCAATCTGAAGGCCGAAGGGGTACCGGACGAGCGCATCTGGATCACCGGCAATACGGTGATCGATTCGTTGCAGCATGCGGTGGAGATCATCCGTGCGGACCCGGAACGCGAGCGGGAGCTCGCCGGCCGGTTCAACCTCGACCCGGCGCGGCGGATGATCCTCGTTACCGGTCACCGCCGCGAAAGCTTCGGCGACGGATTCGAGCGCATCTGCGTCGCCCTGTCGCGGCTGGCGCAGCGCGACGATGTCGAGATCGTCTATCCGGTGCACCTGAACCCGAACGTCAAGGGACCGGTCGAGGCCAATCTGGGTGGTCTTTCCAACGTCCATCTGCTGGCACCGGAGGACTATCTGCCGTTCGTCTATCTGATGGACCGGTCGACGATCATCATCACCGATTCGGGCGGCGTCCAAGAAGAAGCGCCGTCGCTCGGCAAGCCGGTGCTGGTGATGCGCGACACCACCGAACGGCCCGAGGCGGTCGAGGCCGGGACGGTGCGCCTCGTCGGCACCGATGTCGACGCGATCCTCTCGCAAGCCAATCTGCTGCTCGATGACGCGGACGCCTATGCCGCCATGTCGCGCGCGCACAATCCCTATGGCGACGGGCGGGCGGCCGCCCGGATCGTCGAGGCGCTACACGGCCTCGACGCGGCCTGACAACGAAATCAAGGACAACAGCATGGCATTCGACACAATCTCGGTCATCGGTCTCGGCTATATTGGTCTTCCGACCGCCGCGATGCTCGCGTCGCTTAAGCGCAAGGTTATCGGCGTCGATGTCGATCCGCGCGCGGTCGATGCGATCAACCGCGGTGAAGTCCATATCGTCGAGCCGGACCTCGACATCGTCGTGCGGTCGTGCGTGTCGGACGGAATGCTGCGCGCCACCCGCACGCCGGAACCCGCCGACGCCTTTTTGATCGCCGTTCCGACGCCCTTCACCGGCGACGATCACCAGCCGGACCTCAGCTATATCGAAAGCGCGTGCAAGGCCATCGCGCCCGTGCTGGCCCCCGGCAACCTCGTCGTGCTCGAATCCACCTCGCCGGTCGGCGCCACCGAACAGATGGCGGCCTGGCTCGCCAAGGCCCGCCCCGACTTGCGTTTCCCGCAAAATGCGGGCGAAGAGGCCGACATCAACATCGCCCATTGTCCCGAACGCGTGCTGCCCGGCCGGGTGATGCACGAACTGGTGTCGAACGACCGCGTCGTCGGCGGGATGACCACGAGCTGCTCCGATCGCGCGACGGCGCTTTATAAACTGTTCGTCCGGGGCGAGTGCGTGAAGACCAACGTGCGCACCGCCGAACTCGCAAAACTCGCCGAAAACAGCTTCCGCGACGTCAACATCGCCTTCGCCAACGAATTGTCGATCGTCTGCGACAAGTTCGGCATCGACGTATGGGAGCTGATTTCGCTCGCCAACCGGCATCCGCGCGTCAACATCCTGCAACCCGGACCGGGCGTCGGCGGCCATTGCATCGCGGTTGACCCCTGGTTCATCGTCGCGGGCGCGCGCGACGAGGCCCGGCTGATCCGTGCCGCACGCGAAGTCAACGACGCCAAGCCGCACTGGGTCATCGACAAGGTCGAAGCGGCAACCGCGGCGGCCCCCGGTACCGCCCCGGTCATCGCCTGCTATGGCCTCGCGTTCAAACCCGACATCGACGATCTGCGCGAAAGCCCGGCACTGGAAATCACGAAGGAACTCGGCACGCGCTATCCCGGCAGGGTGCTGGCGGTCGAACCCAATATCGATGCCCTGCCCGCTGCATTGGAAGGTGTCACCTTGGTGCCGTTTGAAACGGCGCGGACGGACGCGCAGGTCCATGTGATGCTCGTCGACCATCGCGAATTTCGCGAGGCGCGCGCGCCAGAAGGCATATTGGTCGACAGCAAGGGCGTCTGGCGCAGCTGACCGCTGGCCGGCGGCTTAGCGCCGGGCCGAGATCTCGGGCGCCGATGCGGCAAGCTGATCGTCGAGCGACGGCTTGCTATATTCGGGAACCAGATCGGTCATCAGCGACAGCGCCCCGTCGGCATCGCCGACGTCAAGCCTCACGTGCATTTCCGCCAGAACCGCCTGAAGCGCGTCCCACCCGACCAGCGTTTCGTGCGCGCGGATGATGCGTTCATGGCCGGTGGGCTGCGGATCGTCGCCGATCAGAAGCTCCTCATAGAGCTTTTCGCCGGGACGCAGGCCGATTTCCACGACCTCGATATCGCCCGCCGGGTTTTCACCATTGCGTTCGGTCAGGCCGCAAAGCCTTATCATTGCGACCGCCAGTTCATAGATGCGGACCGACTGGCCCATATCGAGCACGAACACCTCGCCCCCCTTGGCCATCGCGCCCGCCTGGATGACCAGCTGAGCGGCTTCGGGTATCGTCATGAAATAGCGGGTCATGCGCTTGTCGGTCAGGGTTATGGGGCCGCCCGCGCTGATCTGCTGGCGGAACAGCGGAACCACCGATCCGCTCGATCCCAGCACATTGCCGAACCGGACCATCGAAAACAGCGTCGACGATCCCGCGGCGGCGCGCGCCTGAAGCACCAGTTCGCAAATCCGTTTCGATGCGCCCATGATATTCGTCGGCCGCACCGCCTTATCGGTGCTGACGAGGATGAAGTGCGAAACCTCGACCGCCTCGGCGGCGAGCGCGGTGTGATAGGTTCCGAACACATTGTTGCGGAGGCCCGATACCGGGTTCGCCTCGACCAGCGGCACATGCTTGTAGGCCGCGGCGTGGAATACCGTGTCGGGGCGATGCTTGCCGAAGATCCGGTTGACCGACGCCCGGTCGGCCACGTCGCACAGTTCGGCGACAAGCTCTGTGACCAACGCCGCACGGTCGGCCGCCGCCGCAAGCTCGCGCTCGATTTCATACAGCCCCAGTTCCGATTGCTCGACCAGCACCAGCTTCGACGGGCGGCAGGACAAGATCTGTCGGCACAGTTCGCTGCCGATCGACCCGCCAGCGCCCGTCACCAGCACGACGCGCCCGGCGATCGTCTTGCCGAGCAGCAGTTCGTTCGGCGCGACCGGATCGCGGCCGAGCAGCTCCTCGATCTGGATTTCGCGCAGGTCGCTGATCGAAACCTGACCCTCGATAATATTGCCGACGCTGGGCAGCGAACGCACGGCGACGCCCCGGCCCGACAGGTTCTCGACGATCTCGCGCCGCCGCGAGCGCGCCGCGCTCGGTATTGCAAGTAGCACTTCGTCGATCCGATATTCGTCGATCACGTCGATCAGCGCGCGCGATTCATGGACGGGAACGCCATCGAGCAATTGCCCCCGCAAACGGACATCATCGTCGACAAAGGCGACCAGCTTCATCTGCGCCTCGTGGCGAAGCGCCATCGCCAGCTGCTGCCCCGCGCGCCCTGCGCCGTAGATGCAGATCGCGCGTCGTTCGATGCGCTGGCCTCCCGTGTGCAGCAGGTCGACGACGACGAAGCGCAAGGCAAGCCGGCTGAAGCCGAGCAATGCGAGAAAGGTCAGCGGATAAAGCAGTCCCATCGTCCGCGGGACGCCCGGAAAGGAGACGAAGGACAGCATCACGACCATCGGCACGGCGAAGATGCCGCACGCGATCACGAGGCTCGCCATCGTGCGCGTACCCGAAAAACGGATCAGCGAGGAATAGATGTTGCGCGACCAGGCGATGGGAAACCAGAAACAGATGCCAAAGGCGACCAGCATCCCGAAATAGGGACCCCAGATGAACCATTTTCCGGTCCGCAGTTGCAAAGCGATGATCGCCGCGACGACCAGCAGGCCGGCGTCGATGGCGACGGCCATGAACCGGCGTTCCGACCGGGGCCGCGCCGCGAGGCTGGCGATGACCGCGAAAAGCGGGCGCTGGATCCGTTCAATGATGGTCACAAAAGCCCTTCCCCGCCGGTTCGTCGTGGAGAACGCGGGCAGCGGCGATGCGGTTCCCTCGATGACGGTAACAGGCTGCCGCGTGCGAACGGGAAGGCGGCAGTCATGTCGAAAGAAACCATTGCTCTTCGCCTTCCAGGCCCACAGCGGTCAGCCGTCCCGAATAATAGGCGCCGGTATCGATGCCGAGCCGGTTCGGCCGCCGATCGACCTCCTCGGTGATCGTGTGCCCGTGCACGACGAAAAAGCCGTGATCGCGCCCATCGTCGAGGAAAGGTTTGCGAATCCAGCGCAGGTCCGACCCCTTCTGGTCGGCCAGCGCCACCCCCGGCCGCACGCCGGCATGGACGAACAGATAGTCGCCCTCGCGAACCCAGGCTTCCCCGCTTTGCAGGAATGTCCGGTGCGTGTCGGGCACAAGCCGCGCCAGCGCGTCGGACAGGTCGGCGAGGCTCATCTCGCGATATGCGGCGGGTGCGATGCCATAGCTGATGATCGTGTCTTCGCCGCCTATCCGGCAAAAGAATTTGAGCGATTCCATGTCACCATCGAGCGCCTTTTGGAAAACTTCTTCATGATTTCCGGTAAGCCAATGAAAATCTGTCCATTCACTGGCAGCACGCGCCGCCGTATCGATCACAGCCGCGGATTCCGGGCCGCGATCGATCAGGTCACCGAGCAGGATAAGGCCGGTTGCCGCCGCACCCCGCGCTCGATTGTCGGCTGCAATCATGTCGAGCAGCGCGACGAACAGGTCGTTCCGACCGTGAATGTCGCCGATGGCATAGATTCGACGCCCTTCGCCGACCCTTGGCCGGGCAGGTGGTGCGGCGGGCGCACAGCGCCTGAAGAAGTTGAAAAAAGACATTGGAACGTAAGCGCTAGTAAATTAACGACTTTCAGTAGCTGGAGCCTCAAGGGTCGCGTGATGGACCAATGTGGCAGGTTGGTCAAGGCCCGGACCACCGCTAGACAGGCTTCAACGCCGCGCCAGCCGAGTGAGAAGATGCTGAATCGATTGCAAAGGATCATCGTCGAAAAGCCCTGGGGACGAACCGATATTCCAAGCGACTTCGGCGAGTTCGGCGGTCGCCGCGTCGGAGAAATCTGGTTTGCGCATCCCGATGGCGACGATGCGCCCATCATGGTCAAATTCCTGTTCACCTCCGAACGTCTGTCGATCCAGGTCCATCCCGACGATGAGGCCGCAACGGCGGCGGGTTATGCGCGCGGCAAGGAAGAATGCTGGCTCGTTCTCGATGCCGAACCCGACGCCGAGCTTGGCGTGGGCCTCAACGCCGCGGCGACGCGCGAAGCGTTGCACGCCGCCGCCCTCGACGGCTCCATCGTCGACATGGTCGATTGGCGTTCCGCGCAAGCCGGTGATTTCGTTTACAATCGTGCAGGCACCATTCACGCGATCGGCGCAGGGCTCACGGTCGTCGAAGTGCAGCAGAATGTCGATTGCACCTACCGGCTCTATGATTATGGCCGGCCGCGCGAATTGCATCTGGACGCCGGGCTCGCAGTTTCCGAAACGGCGCCGCGGCCCGATGCTCGCGACAGCAAGGTCGAACCGGCCGAAAACCGCCTGCTCGTCGACGGTCCGCATTTTCGGCTCTTGCATCTCGCGGGACCGGAAGCCGCCGCGCTGCTACCGGTGGGCAAAGCCGATTATATCTTCACACCCTTGTCACACGGCTGTTCCATCGACGGGGAGGCGGTGGCGCTTGGCGAATGCGTGGCATCCGACCATGCCGCCGGCATCGCGCTTGCGCCGGGCGCGCGTGCGCTGCTGAGCTGGCCTGCCTGACTTTATCTCCCTATAAGGTTCGACATGAGCATCATCGTCCCCGTCATCCTCTCCGGCGGCTCCGGCACACGCCTATGGCCCGTTTCGACCGGCGCGGCGCCCAAACAGTTCCAGCCGCTGACCGGCGACGGCAGCATGTTTCGTCAAACCGTCGAGCGCGCGAGCGACCGCACGCGCTTTGCCGCGCCGTTGATCGTTTGCGGTCCGGCGCATGTCACGCATGTCGAGGCCGACCTGGCAGCCGCCGGCATTGATGACGCGCGCATCGTCGTCGAACCCGCGGCGCGCAACACCGCCCCGGCGATCGCGCTCGCCGCAGAGCTTGCCCGTACTGCCGATCCCGCCGCGACGATCCTGGTGATGCCCGCCGACCATGTGATGACGAAGGTGGACGCTTTCCTCCGCGCGATCGAAGCCGCGCGTCCGGCGGTCGAAGCCGGCGCGCTAGCTACCTTCGGCATTGCACCGTCGCACCCCGAAACCGGCTATGGCTATATTGCAGCGGGCGATCCCGTCGGCGACGGCTCACCGGTCTTCGCGGTACGTCGCTTCGTGGAAAAACCGCCGCGCGACCGCGCCGAAGCGATGCTTGCCGAGGGCGGGCATTATTGGAATGCCGGGATTTTCCTGATGCGCGCCAACCGTTTTCTGATCGAGCTGGAGCGGCAACAGCCCGCAATGGCAAGCGCCTGCAACGCAGCAATGGCGGGGGCGCACAGCGACGGGATCCGGCTGCATCCCGATGCAGACGCCTTTCTCGCCAGCCCATCGGACTCCATCGATTATGCGGTCATGGAGGGCGCACAGGATGTCGTCGTCGCGCCGGTCGATCCCGGCTGGTCCGATGTTGGCGGGTGGGCCGCGCTCCACGAACTTGGCGGGAAGGACGCGTCCGGCAATGTCCGCATCGGCGAGGTCATCGCGCTCGACGCGAGCGGCAACTATCTTCATGCCGCCCCTGGCAAGCGGATCGCCGTCGTCGGAGTATCCGACCTCGTCGTCGTGGCGCATGGCGATGATCTGCTGATCGTCCCGCGCGAACGCGCGCAGGAGGTGAAGGCGATCGTCGAACAGCTGCAAGCCAATCCATCTCGCTGAACGACAACGCCTTTCTCCTTCGCCGGCCAATCGCCCCAAGGGCGGCATCCGAGGCAGTGCTGGACGTCAGACCTCTCTGGCGATGACGAACTTATATGTCGGGAGTTCGCATTCGCATATGAGGACAGCGGAGGACGATCGATGCCTTCCTCCTTGCCTCGCGAGCACGGCCGTTACTCCCGCCCCAATGCCGAAAAGCCTGGAGCTGCCTCATTGAAACGATCAGGCCGAGCCTGCTGGATCGCCATCTTCGGTCCAGCTTCAGGATACCAGGTAAATCGCAGTGGTTCGGCGAGATATGCCTGCACGGGCGTCCCGGGCGCTAATTCAGCACTGGTGCCGTGGATTAGAAAACCCAGCCCAGAAAGGAGGGCCATGGTTGCCACTGATGCCGCGGTGCCGCTCTTACCTTCATCATAGGCGGTGCCGCTCAGCCGCACCGGACCGCTGGGCGTCTCGGCGCTGATCAACCGGATTTCGAGTTTCCCCTTCTTGCCGAAATGCCCGTTGCGTTGGACACGCGACACTTCGGCAAAGACCGGCGCCCCGATCGGAATCACAATCTGACCGCGAAACGAGACGCTCTCGGCAACCTCCAGATAGAGGCGATCGCCGGGCTTATTGTCCTTGGTCGAAACCTGTGTCCGGGTTCGCAGCATCAGTGGCGTCCCCATCGGCAGATAGTAGCGCTTCGCCTCCCCCGCCGACTGCGCTTCAGGTGCCGGCCAGTAGAAGGCTGTTTGTGCTTGCGCGGTCCCGCCCATCATGAGCACGATCATCATACCAGCGGCTTTCCAGTTCCTCATTTAACCCTCCATTGGTTCTCAACCGACGGAGAGAAATAGCCGCCAAAGGTTAACAAAGGGATCAATACTCCGTGGACGAATAATCCCCTTCCCCCGAGTTGGGCGGGTGGACCCCTATCTCGACATTCTCGGCCAACGCATTCGCGCCCGTCGGCGCGAAATCAATATGTCCCAGGAAAAGCTTGCGCATGAAGCCAGCCTCGACCGCAGCTATGTAGGCCGCATCGAACGCGGCGAGCACAACCCCACATTCACGGCTCTGATCAAGCTGTGTCGCGCGATGGAATGCGATTTAGCCGCTCTGACGGTCGGCCTTCCTACAACGAAATCGAAGCGACCGGATTAATTGCCAAGGCTTACGCCACAACGGCGGCCCGTCACCATCGCCTATTCGGTGCTGACATATACATGCGAAGGACACGCATCATGTCGACGAGGGCCCGCTCCTTGCCGGCGAGACCGCGCCCTTCCCGTGTTGCACCGTGGGCAAGAGCCATCTGCTCGAAGAGTTCATATTCTTTCATTGAGAAATACAGTAGCACAACACGCTGGTGGATATTGAGCGTTCTCCCGGACAGCAGGACCGCGAGGTCATGGACGGTGTGTTCTTCCGCTAAGCTGAGAAGCTCTTCACAGTTCGCCTGGTTGACATGCGGAGCGATTGTTACTGCCTTGCTCCAGCCGACACCCAAGAGTCGCTCCCGATCGAACTCCAACTTTCGGAAACTGTTGTCGATCTGGACCAGTGCATAGGCCCGGCGCTTACCGAGACCAGCCGCCGCGATCACCTTTGAGAACATCTCGGGATCCATATCTCGAACTTCCCGCAATCGCCGAGCGAGCGTCAGGAAATCCTTGTTCATTGCATTCGCAACAACTTTAGAAAGCGAGGTAAGATTCGGTGGCTTTATTGTCATAACTAATAACTCCTATTTTCATCTCTACTGTCATAGAAATTCATATAATTATCAAGTTATAAGATATAATAAATTGGCTTATGTTGACGTTATGCTTGCCATATATATTGTATCAATTAATACCTATTTCATATTATATTAAAATCGCACATCTAGGTGTTTAGTCCCAGTATGTGATGTGACGTGACCCCCTGATTTTCCTCCAACGTTGATTAGAGTCCGGCCTTGAAGGGAGGACGGACAGATGAAGCGTACGAGGTTTTCAGAAGAGCAGATCATTGGTGTGCTGAAGGAAGCGGAGGCAGGGGCGAAGACCGGCGAGCTGGCGCGGCGGCATGGGGTGTCGGAAGCGACGATCTACAACTGGAAGGCCAAGTATGGCGGTCTCGAGGTGTCGGAGGCGAAGCGGCTCCGCTCGCTCGAGGATGAGAACGCGAAGCTGAAGCGGCTGCTTGCGGACGCGATGCTGGACAATGCGGCGCTGAAGGATCTTCTCACAAAAAAATGGTGACGCCCGCCGTTCAGCGGGAAGCGGTCGCCCATCTCCAGGCTTGCCATGGGATGAGCGAGCGGCGGGCGTGCCG
>Ga0164290_1001043_pt1 | contig 57113 bp, 52 predicted proteins | sample Micstemetagenome_FD_108782 | JGI IMG/M metagenome (GOLD analysis project Ga0164290, IMG submission 108782) | Contaminated culture microbial community from soil near Moab, Utah, USA - Microcoleus steenstrupii SON62 (Illumina Assembly) | ecosystem: Environmental > Terrestrial > Soil > Soil crust...
AACCCCACAGCAAGCGGCACTACCCCGCAGGGGGTATTGTGGAAACTCGCCCCGGCATTGGCGCAAAGCGATCCGCTGACTTCCGGCGACTTTGACGGAATGTATTTGGGCGAAACGGGTTGGGATGCAGGTGAGAGGGCGACAGCTGAGCCTTTGGAGCGGTGTGAAATGCTCGTGGGGGTCTAGTGAGTTGTCGTCTCGTGGCGACGGCAACTTAGTGATTGGCCAGTGTTTTCGGTTGCCTCGGGGGACTTCGTTCCCCGCTCGCCCACGTCCATCGGGACGCTTCTAAGAAGCTCTAAGAAGCGTCGCTAACCGGGGTGCGATGGTTGGTGCGATCGATCGGCGCTCTTTTGCGGGGTGCTTGACCGGTGCATGTGACCGTCGAGTCCGCCGGCGTGGTCGCGGTTGCACTAGGGCATTTCAAACGTTTCGCCGCCTTGGGTGCTGCTCATCGCCCGCCACACGTTGAGGTCGACGGTGGTGGTGGTGAAGCGGACGGCGCCGTCGCACATCACCGCCTGCACGCCGGCTGGGTGCCGGCTGCGAGCGGTGAAGCGCGATGGGTTGTTGGCGTCGCTGACGGCACAGGGGCGATTTTGAAGCGGTTCGTTGTTGCAGTAGCTGGCGGAGTAGATGCGGTCGGGAACGGTGCTGTTCGGGCCCTCGTAGCCGGTGAAGCCGGCGCCGTCGCCCCACCAGGTGAAACCACGGAGGTCGCTCTTTTGTCCTTGCAACACTTCAGCCACCATCAGCGTGTTCGACAGGCCGTCGGAGACGGCGGCGAAGGTCTCGCCTCGCATCCGCTCGCCAGCTTTCTGGCTTTTCGCCTGACCGAAGGGCGCGCCCTTGAACGTGACCGACGTGCCCGGATACGTCGCCTGGCTGTAGGTGGTGTTGCCCCAGTTGGCTGCGTAGTTGTGATTCGTCAGACCGCCAAACGGGGAGTTGGGCATGTCGCTGGGGCAGGTGAACGACTTCAGCCGCTGGTTGGTGACGTTGGTGGTGTTCGGCGCCGAGCCGTAGCGTGGAAAGGTGCTGCCGCTTTGCGGGGCGAGTCCATCGCCATAGACCGAATCGCTGCCGCCCCAGTTCTCATACTTGTCCGCAACATTATTCAGCTCCATGTACCGCAGCACGAGCACTTGCCAGGTGCCCCAACAACAGCCGTAGGGGCCCATGCCGGCGGGCAGGGTTTGCAGCGAGTCGTGCGAGTTGTGCATCGCGAGGCCGATCTGCTTCAGGTTGTTGCCACAGCTGGTGCGGCGGGCTGCTTCGCGCGCGGCTTGAACGGCGGGGAGCAGGAGCGCGACAAGCACTCCAATAATGGCGATCACGACGAGCAATTCGACAAGCGTGAAGCCGGACTTCGTGTGGTTGCGCATGAGAACCTCCTCAATGAAATAGGCATGAACGCGGAAGAACCGTCCAACAGCACGGACGCGGTGCGGGAGAGGAGGCAGGCGAGAGCCAGAAAGCAAGAATCAGGGAATGGTGATGTCGAAATCGTCGGATTTGTCGGGACCGACTTCGAGCTTGAGTGTCGACCGCGCGTTGAATTCGTCGGGAACCACGTCCTTGTTCGCGCGTTCGATAGCGACGGCTTCCGGGCCAGGTGGGCCGGTCACTTCGGGCGATTGGACCGCGGATACGCGAACCGTGTAAGCGCCGGGAAGCAGACCTTGCGCGGCTGGGAGCGAGTACTTGCCGTCGGTGATGGTCGTGCCGCCACGCGAGCCGTCGGCGCCTTCAAAGACGATTGCGCCCGAAGCGAGAGGTTGCCCTTTGAGCGTGACGTCGCCCGAGACCGGATAACGTCCGCTCGAATTTCCGCATCCAAGCGCGGAAAGAGCGAGGCAACCAGAAATGAGTAACCAACACCGAACCATGGCGCGTGTCCCCTGTACTTGCATGAAGGAAGGCAAGTACCCGCGCCGCTATACGCACTTACGATGGTCGCGAGACGGGGAAAGGCTGTCAAGCGGTTTTGGAAACGTTTCGTCAGAATGCGCACTGCCGCGTGGAGTGCGCTCACGCACTGCAGGCCTCTCTTGGCGTGAGAGGCCGCGCGACCTCGGGGATCTTCGACGACCGGAGCGGTTGGCGTTACGGCAATTCGATGGTTTCGGATCCGCGGCTGGTGCTCATCGCTCGCCACACGGCGAGGTTGACGCTGTTGGGCGTGAATCGCACGGCGCCGTCGCACATGACCGACTGCACGCCGGCTGGGTGTCGGCTGCGAGACGAGAAACGAGTGGGGTTGCTGCCATCGCTCACGGCGCACGGCAGATTCTGCAGCGGGAGATTGTTGCAGTAGGTGTCGGAATAGATGCGATCGGGCACGCTTGTGTTGGGCGATTCGTAGGCGGTGAAACCGGCCGCATCGCCCCACCAGGTGAAACCGCGGAGGTCGCTTTTCTGTCCCTGCAGCACTTCGCTCGCCATGAGCGTGTTCGAAAGGCCGTCGGTGATGGACGAGAAGTTCTCGCCCCGCATACGCTGGCCGGCTGTTTTGCTTTTCGCCATTCCGAAGGGTGCACCCTGGAAAGTGACCGTCGTCGAAGGATAAGTCGTCTGGTTGTAGGTGGTGTTGCCCCAGTTGGCTGCATAGTTGTGGTTGGTGAGACCGCCGAACGGGGAGTTGTTCATGTCGCTGGGGCAAGAGAACGATTTGAAACGCTTGTTGGTTACGTTCGTCGTGTTTGGGCTGCTACTGTAACGGGGATAGGTCGTTCCGCTCTGAGCCGCTGGTCCGTCGCCGTAGGTGGCATCATCGCCGCCCCAGTTTTGGTACAGCTCCGAGACATTGCCCTGCTCCATGTAGCGCAGGACGAGCACCTGCCACGTACCCCAGCAGCACCCATAGGGGCCCATGCCGGGAGGCAGCGTCTGCATGGTGTCGTGAGTGTTGTGCATCGCGAGGCCGATCTGCTTCAGGTTGTTGCCGCAACTGGTGCGACGGGCCGCTTCGCGGGCAGCTTGCACGGCGGGGAGCAGGAGGGCTACGAGCACTCCGATGATGGCGATCACGACGAGCAACTCAACGAGAGTGAAACCGACCTTCCTGCCTTTGTTGCTGAAACTGCGCATAACCAGGTCCCTCGCATAACGAATGAAGACACCGCCTCACTTCGCCGAGGCGCAGTGAGGCGGAGAAAGAGGAGACAGCGGGATAGCGAACACCTCGCGAAACGGAGATCAGGGAATCGCGATATTCAACTCAGTTGGCTTGTCGGGGCCAACTTCGTGGGTCAATTTCGACTTGCTGTTGAAGTCGTCGGGGACGACGTCTTTGTTCGTGCGTTCGATGGCAGCGGCTTCGGGGCCCGGTGGAGCGTCTGCTGGGGCAGCGGATTGCGATTGAACGGCCGAGACACGAACGACGTAGCTGCCGGGCATCAGACCTTGATCGGCGGGGAGCGAGAACTTGCCGCCCTCGATGGTAGTTCCGCCGCGACTTCCGCCGTCGGTGGACTCGAAGACGATCGCGCCCGAGGCGAGGGGCTGACCGTGGAGCGTAACGTCACCGGACACCGGATAGCGTCCATCGGGGTTGCCGCAGCCGAGAACGGAGATCCCCCACCAGGCGACGAGCGTCGCCAGAAAGGCCCGCTTCATGATGGATGTGCCTGTACTTGCGAGGAAGAGAAGAGTGCAAGTACCTCGTCACTGTTCGAGTGCGATCATCCCTTGTTTGAAGGAGCGTTGTCAAGAGAATTCCGCAGGATTCTCAGTTTGCTGAGCAGTCAGGCTGCACTGGCGGGTGAACCTCCACTACTAAGGCTCGAGCCAAATCAACAAGCCTTTCTCGGTTGCTGGCGCTGGAAGGGGCGTCGGGCGGGGGATCATGGAGCCTTCGCGCAGTCGAATCAGTTCAAACGGCTTGTCGAAGGGCTCGGGTTTTGGGTCAGGGTTCATAAACGCTGGTGGCAGGTATCGAGACTCGAGCCAGGCCGTATCCTCTTCGTCGATGGGATAGCGAATGTTGGCAAACAGCCCGGTGCAGAGAACGAGCCACCGTCCGTGAGGATCCTTGCGCACCGCGACGCGAACCGTTCTCGTACCGGGGCGGCTGAAACTTTTGTTTTGTGCCACAATTGCCCAGCCGCTGGAAAACCCGTGGGCGGTATGCCGCGGGTAGCAACGTGAATCTTGTAATCCCGGGCATCCGGCAGATAGAGTTCCCATTCCCAGGTGTAAGGCTCGATGACAGAGGACACCTGCCGGATTTGCAGCTTCGTCGGGTCGTGGACCTCCAAGGGGCCGTGTCGCCGGCGCAGTTGAGACAACTCTGTCTGGGTACTTGCCAGCTCTTGCTGGGTACTTGCGAGTCGACGAGACGTGATAGCGTGCGAGAGCACCACTCCGGTGATTAGCACTGCGAGAGCCAGCCCGCGCAGCGAGAATTGGAATTTTGGCCAGGGCATGATGGCGGCCATTATGTCGCCGGGCACCTGCCCGAAGCAAGAAACAAAAAACCGCCGCGGGGGTCATCCGCGGCGGGTTATTGCTTGTCAGGTTGGGCGGCGCCGCTGGGGCGCCGGCTGACGCGGCGATGGCTCGTCGGGAGCGATGCCGTTGGCAGCGTTCCCTCGGTTTGCTCTGGGAGCAAGTCACTCGACGTTGCAGATCCGCAATCGCGGACCGGCTTAGACGAGTTCTTTCTTCGAGCCGATCAGCGTGCGAAGACGCTCGGCCAACAGCTTGGCATCGAACGGCTTCTTGAACGTTTCATTGATCGCGGAACGATCGAAGCTCATCGGGCTTCCGTCGTCTGGCAGCAACGCGATCAGGATCGTTTCGGAGAAGTCGACATTTTTGCGCAGGTTCTGGCAAATCTGCAGAGCTTCGACCTTGCCGATCGAGAAGTCGGTGATGATGCAGTCGGGATGGAAGCTTTCGGCTTGAATGCCGGCCTCGAAGCCGCTGGCGGCAACCGCCACGCGGAACGACTTCTCGACAGGCAGCTCTCGCTTGAGGTTCTCGATCAGCACCTGATCTTGAGCCACGATCAGCACCTTGGCCATCGCCTCGTCTTCGAGGTCGCCCAGGGGCATTCCGTGCTCTTTAAGGAACTTAATCAGGTACTCGCGGGGGATGCGTCGGTCTTGCGATCCGGGGATTCGGTAGCCTTTCAGGCGTCCCGAGTCGAACCACTTGCTGACCGTGCGCGGGGCCACTTTACAGATCTTCGCGACCTGTCCAGTTGTGAAGACCTTCATCGCAGGCTCTCCAATACACTCTCGTTGACTCGTTGCCACAACGTTCGCGGTGAGGAGCCGCTACTTCGTTGTTGGAGCCCCTGTCTGTCGACGCCCGGTGGTTCGATCCTTCTCACCGGCTGTGGGAATTACCTGGCGTCTGCAAACACTGGGTTGGGGCTGAACGTCCTGTCCATGGGTGGCTTGGGCTCAGTTCCCTCTGATCCGCGCCTTATCAATCAACATCGGCAGCCAAGGCATCCGGCTTGCGAGTGCGAGAGCAACATTTTGCGAGGCGGCAAAGCACTCGCGAGTCGCTGTCGCACACACCGGAGACTGTGGGTAGCCAGTACTCGGCGTCGTACAACAGAAAGGAAGCGTGCAGAAACCGTGCGCTCACCGAGTGGGTCTTCGGACAGCGACAGTCTTTGGATGCAACGGGCGGCGGCAACCACCTGCTGCTTGCAAGATTCCCCCCTGGAGAGATTCGTTGCCGCCCAGCCCATCGGTCTTGCAATTCCGGAGAACTGCACAACCGGCATGCCGTGCGGAAGTCATCTTCCGAATGTTAGTTTCGTATCAGCAGGGCGGAGGACTTTAGAAACTTTGGCCAGTCGTACCAGCAGGTCCGTGCGAAGCGGAAATGCGGTGGCCGAAAACGGGTCGGCGGGGAGCGGATTTGACGAGAATGCCGGAAAAACCGAGACGTTTTGGATCAAGTTGCGCGTGGCAGATGGCCGCAGCGGTGGGCCGCTTGGATCGGCGGGCCTTAGCCGGGAAGTAACACTTCCCGGAGAGCCGCAGGTGGACAGTTGTTCTGAGTTTTGCCCGAGGGTGGAAAGAGGGCGCTGTTGCTCGGCGAGGCGAAGAGCGGAGCTGCCGCTTTGCGGATGGAGAGTCCGTTGGTCATTCTCCGGGACGTGTTACGTCCCGGCTACGATGGTCCCGGGCTTGGTTTACTTGGGGTGGCCGTTGCCGTTTTGGTCGGGACGCTGTTCTTGCCAGTACATTTCGGGCGATTCCCAGGCGAAGCGGCGTGGACGCTCTGGTCGTGGGGCTACGGCAACTGGGGCAGGCGTCTCTTCCACGTCGACTACCGGAGGCTTCGGCTGCTTCGCCGGCTTCTCGCGCTTTGGTGGCGGCAGGGGCGACGGCGGTTCCACAGCGACTGGTTCCGGCGGCGGCTCCAGAACGACTGGCTTGGGCGGTGGTGGCGGAGGGGGTGGCGAGACAACGCGCGGCGTGGGCTTCGGCGGCGGCTCGGCGACGGGGTAACGGAATGAGATGACCTCGTAGCTTGGAGTCGGCGGAGCGGGAGGCGGCGGCTCGGCGATCGGCCAAAAATCGGGGAGCTTGTGCTCAGTGATCGGTTGCGGGGCCGGCGCCGGGGCTCGGCGTTTCGGCTTCGGCGGCGGCGACGGAGCGGGCAGTTCGGCGATGGGCCAGTAGTCGGGAAGCTTGGGCAACTCGACCAGCTTCTGGCGGGCAAGTTCGTAGGCGTTGGTCGGGTCGAACCACTGTTCTTCGTTGGACGCGCCGGCGAAGAGCAGATTGGGATCGACGCCGGGGAGTCGGGGCACGACGACTTCCTCCGGTACCATGGGCGGAGTGGGAGGCGGCGGCAATTCGACGACCGGTTCTGGCTTCGGATCCGCCTTGCGACGCTTGGGCCGCTTGGTCTCGATGACGGGCGGGAGTTCGCTCGGCATCTCGGTGGTGGCTCGGGCGGGGAGCGAGCGGATCTCAACTTCCAGCGTTTCGAACAGCTGGCGGATGTGTTCGTGGCAGGTGAAGAAGATCAGCTGATAGCCTTCGGCGGCGAAATCGCGGAAGACCTCGGCGGCTGCACGAACGCGGGCGGCATCGAAATTGACGAGCACGTCGTCGAGCACGAGCGGGATGCGGGCGCCGCGGCGGGCGAACGTAGCCACAAGCGACAATCGCAGGGCGATGTACACCGCCTCGCGGGTTCCGCGGCTGAGCACGTCGAGCGAGAGGGTCTGGCCTTTGATGTCTTCGACGAGGAGCACCTGGCGGTCGAGTGGCATCCAGATGCGGCGGTACTGACCGAGCGTGAGTCGCTGCAAGTGCGCCGAGGCGTCGCGAAGAGTTTGCGGCTGACGGTTGGTCTCGTACGACTTGCGCACCGCTTCGAGGCCGCGGCTGACGAGCGTGAGCACCTGCCAGCGGCGGGCCGTCTTACGTAGCTGCTCCTCGACCATCGTCAGTTCGAGCGAGCTACTTGCCAGGCGGCGGTCGGCGGCAAGGGTGGCCATCTCTGCGGAGCACGCCCCCTGACGCTTATGAATTTCTGACAAACGAGCGCGAACCTCTTGCAGATGCGAGACTCTTTTGTTCCAGCGCTTTTGCAGGTCGCCCGCTTCGCTGGTCAGCAGGTTGCCGACGGCATCTTCGCTACTCCGGCCAGCGAGCGCCGTGCGAATTTTGGTGGTAAGGTCGATATGCTTCTGCTGCAGCTCCAGGAACCGATCGTAATCGGCCGCGAGCTTGCGGAAGGCCTGCTGATCGGCGACGCCGGCGAGCGTGAGCAGCTGCTGGCGGTGGCGCGAAGCGCTTTTGATCGACCGCATCCGCTTGAATCGCAGCCGCTTGTACTTTTTCGCCTTCGCCAGGGCGGCGGTGCGCTGTTCGACCAGCTGCTTCTCCCCCGCCCAGGCCTGAGCGATTTGGTGGAGCATCGCCTGGGGCTTGTCGCTCTTAGGCGTGAGGCGGACATCGGCCATCAGCTGCTGAATGCGAGTGGTGAGCACCAACAGCTCGCGTTTGCGTTGCTCAAGCTCTTCAATTCGGGCGTCGCGTTTGCGGCGGAGTTCGGCGACATTGCCCGCTTCTTTCAGGACGGCCTTCACTTGTCCTGGGGCGAAGTCTTCGGGCAGTCCGACACTGCGGAGCGTATTGCGCCAGCGGCCTTTTGCTTCTTTCGCGGCATCCTGAGCTTCGGCGAGACGGCGCTCGGCCAGCGCCTTGCGAGACTCGATCGAGTCTTTCTCACCGTTCAGGGGAACGAGCTTTTCGAGTTCGCGAAGCTCCGCTTCGGCTTCGCGGAGGCGGGCGTCGAGGGCTCCGCCGCCGGGGGGCAGCTTGGCGTCGAGTTCGTCGCGCTCCCGCCGGGCATCGGCCATCTGATTACGGAGCTGGTCGATTTGACGGCTCGAGCCGGCTGCGGCTTCGTCGGCCTGGCGATCGAGGAACAGTTTGGCCATGACGCCGGCGACCAGGACGACGCCGCCCAAGATGCCCCAGGGGGTGCCGGTGTCGACGATGTCCAAGGTGCTGCCGAACACGCCGATGCCGCAGAGCATGGCGCCGAAGGCGAACATAACGCCCACCGGGACCGAACGCCGCAGCGGCACGCCTTCGAACATCTGCGATTCTTCGCCGTCGAAGTCGAGTTCCTGAGCCCGTCGGCTGAGCGTGTCGAGCCGTTCTTCGAGTTGGATGCGGCGACGCAGCAGGGCCACCTTTTCGCCGGTCGCTTTGATCGCCTTACCGACATCGGGTATGCGTTTCTCGCGTCCGGCGGCTTCTACCTGGGCGGCAACCGCTTCCGCCTCTCGGCGAGCCGCGTCGGCTTCGCGACGGGCCTTATCGAGGGCCTCGCTCGTCTCTCGCACGAGGGTGGCGGGTCGACGAAGGATCGACAGCGTGTCCTTGGGCATCTGCTCCAAGTTGTTCGCGTCGACTCCTTGCTTGCGGACAGCGCCGCCGAGTTGGTTTTCGATGTCGAGTTCGATCTTCGCGATCTCGTCCGACAGTTTGAGAATCTGCTGGTCGAGCGTGATGATCCACTGCGAGTGCTCGTTGAGCGCCTCAATCCGCGGAGCCTGGTTAAGCAGCAGTTTGTTGATCTGCAGACCTTCGGCTTCGTCCTCGAGTTGCTTGCGACGCGCGGCAATTACCTTGAGCTGCTTGCGGCCTTTGATGATCCGCTGGTTCAACTCTTCGAGCCGCTGCAGGGCGTTCTCGGGCAGCGGTTTCACTTCGCCCATCGAACGCAGCTCACGTTCGACCAGCTGGCGGGCTTCCCAAGGCGATTGAATATCGAGGGCCGCTTCGATGAGTCGCGACGAAGCGTCGCTCTTCTCGATCGACTCTTCGAGGTTGGCGGCTTCCTCTGCCAGAGCGGTTCGCTCCTCAGCGAGCTCCGCCCACTTCTTGCCGGCGGCGGTCAGTTGGTTGATCTCAGCCTGCAACTTTTCGCGGCGCTCGATCAGCTTGAGGATTTCGCCGTTCTTTTCGTCGCTCAGCAGGCGAGCGCGCGACTGCGTGACCTCGCGGGCCACGTCGACGAGCGATACTCGGTCGAGACCCGAGGTGAGTTTGTACAGATGGTCGGCCGCGGCGGTATCGTCGAGCGAGCTGAGTTCCTGGATCTCGCGCAGGCCGAGGGCGAAGACGTTCTGAAAAGTCGTCTCGTCGATGCTGGCGAGCAGTTCGGCCAGCTTTTCCGGGCCGCGAGGGCGGTTCTGACTGTCGGTGATCGTCAGCTCACCGCGATCGTTTTCGGCCGAATCGAGCGCGACATGCCGCTGGCAGATGTACTCGCCGGTGGGATCGGAAACGAGCAGCCGGCCGCCCGGTGTGCCGCCGTGAGCGGGTGGCAGGTAGCGCAGCCGCCGCATCGACGAGAAGCCGTAGAGCACCGTGCGGACAAACTGCATCAGCGTCGTCTTGCCGGCTTCGTTGGGGCCGTAGATAACGAGCGCGTCGGCGGGCAATTCTTCGAGCTTCAGGCCAGTCCAGGCGCCGAAGCCGTCGATTTCGATCTGTTTAACTCTCATCGCGGCTGCTCCCTGCCGGCGGTGCGGTCCAATTCATCATCGCGCTTCCACCCGATCCTCCGCACCGAGCAAGCGGGCGCCCAGAAGGGCCGCTTCACGGGCCATGGGGGAACGTTCGGCCATCGTAGGCGTGGGGTCGAGCCAGGGGCGAACCAGTTCGCGATGGCGCTCGGGCATTTGTTCGTCCCACTGCCAGACGAGATCGCCGACGTCGTCGAGCGTATCGATGGCGCCGAGGAACTCGCCGAGCATCGAATCTTCGTTCTTCCAGGCGACTGGCGTGACGAGCGACGACAGTTCGACTTCGATCGACCAGATCGGTTTTTGGCCCGAGGCGAACATTTGCCGCAGCCACGGCAACAGTTCCGTCTCGAGCAAGTGCCGCCGTTTGGCGATGCCGGGACCTTCGGTCGTGATCTGCCAGGTGACGAGCATCGGCTTGTCTTCCGCGACGCCGCGCAAGTGTTCGATCCGCTGGCCGAACGCTTTTTGCAGGTCGGCGAGCGAGGCGTCTTCATCCACCTTCACCGAGTCGCGCTGCCAACGTACTCCATGGGCGGGGACGAACTGCACCCGCGTCGGCTGATCCTCGCTGACATGCACCAGCGTGCAGCCATGAGCGCCGGACTGAGCGGCAGTGCGACCTTGCGGAGCGCCGGGATAGTGAATGATGCGGCGGTTCTCGTTCCAGTTCTGGCGGTTCGGCTGGCCACCGAGGGCCCAGTAGTCAACGTTGCGATCGCCGAGCTTTTTGGCATCGACTTCGCCGTGGGCGACCACGATCGAGAACAACCGGCCGCTATCGACTCGCAAATCCTCCGCCAGTCCGGCGGCCGATTCCGGACCGCTGCGGCCGATGATCGTGGCGATGGCTTCGTCGCCCTGGATATGGGTCAGCTCTTCTTCTCGCGAGACGGGGAATACCTGTACGCTGCCGGGAAGCTTTACGCCGGCTGGCCAGTGGTGCAGTGCGTCGGTCGCTCCGGTGGCCCAGTAGATGGCCATGCCTTGAGCTTCGAGCTTTTCAAACTGCTCGAGCAGGAACTGCATCGCTCGCGGCGAGCAGGCTTGGGTATCGAGGAGATTGCCCGAGAGCAGCACAAAGGCGACTCGCTCCCGCAGGGCTGCATCGAACACCCGCTGCGCGGCCGCGAATGGTGCTTCGGCGACGATGTTTTTCCACTCGTCCGGCAGTTCGGCCAGGCCACTGAGCGGCTGGTCGAGGCGCAGGTCGCTGGCGTGCAGAAATCGAAACGCTGGGCCCGTCATGAGCTCCCTCCACAAATCCGCGACCGAGCGACGGGATCGCGCAGTCGGGGTAAGACATCCCTAACTGGGCAGTTTAGCGGAGAGCGGGGGAATCGCCTACGCCGATTTGGGGTTTCGGGCGGGTCACTTGCGAGGCGCAGGGGCGGGAGCGGCCTGCTTGCTCATGCAGAAAATGAGCTGCTCCAGGACGAAGCGGGCTCGGTCCTCGTGCGAGTGGCTCCCCTTCATCGCGAGGTCCGCTTCGATCAGCCACTGGTAGAGCTTCCCGGCCCGATCGCGGCCGAGCTGTTTGAGCCGATCCTCGGCCTTCTTGATCGAGCCGACCGGCCAATCGCGGAAACCGGCGGCGATCAGGGCTTCTCGCAAGTTCGGGCGGTCACCCCGCCGTTCTGCTTGCTGGAAGAGCTTGGTGGCTGCGGCATAGCGGCGGAGCGACCAGGAGACCGAACCAAACAGAGCCAATGGGTGTTCGCCCGACTGCAGCAGCCGGTCGAGCACCTGCAGGGCTTCGCCCGCATCGCCGATGGTCGCCGCGTCGACGAGATCCCAAGTGCTCTTTGCCCGCCAGCCGCCGACAACTTCCTGCACCGTGATGGCATCGATCTTTTTGCCGTCCGTGGCAAACAGCGCGAGCTTCGCCAGGTTCTGATCAAGCAGCGCGAAGACCGAGCCCGTCAGATCGAGCAGCAGCTGAGCGGCGTCGCGACCGAGCTGAAAGCCGTGCTGCTCCTTAGCCCAAGCCATGATCCAGTTGACGACCGCCGCTTCGTCCGGCACCTTCGTCTTACCCTGCAGCCGCTGCGGCGGGCGGCAATCGATCTGCAGGCCCGTTTGATCGACCGCCTTGTAGAGCCGCGTATTGGCGGGCCATTCATCGACTTCAAGAACCAGCGTTCCGCCGCCACGTGGAGCTGCGACAAAGTCCTCAAGCTTCGGCCGATGAGTCGAGACAAACTTGTCCGCCGCCCGCAACACCACCAGCTTCGGTCCGCCACCGCCAAAGAGCGACTGGGTGGACAGCTCGTCCATCACATCGCGCCATTCGGGCAAACGCTCTTCACAGTCGAACGAGGCGTACGGAGCATCAGGATCGTCACCGAGCGCCGCTTGGATCAGCCGCTTAAAGGCCAGCTGCTTCAGAAACGGCTCATCGCCAAACAGCACACAGACGGCCGGCGGTTTCGCCGGTTTGCCCGGGGCGAGGTAGTCGAGAACTGCAACGGTGGACGACATGGCTGCATTCTATCGCTGCAACCGGCCCATGGCAGTCGCCGATCACTGAAGAAGAAGCTGCTCGATCGCGGCGAAAATCTTCTCCGGTCCGGCCATGCGACCCTTGCCCTGCTTGCGGCAACTGAGCCAGCCTTCTTCCGGATCGACCAGGTGCACGCCGTCCTGCCGAAGCTGCGCCACGTTGCGCTGTACGGCTGGCTTGTCCCACATCTCGCAGTTCATCGCCGGGGCGAGAAGCACGGGACGCGAGAAGGCAAGGTAGAGCGTCGAGAGCAGATCGTCGGCCAGGCCGTGCACCGCCTTGGCCATGAAGTTGGCCGTCGCGGGGGCAACGACAAGCAATTCGCCCCGCTCGGCCAGTTCGATATGCGCCCCGAGCGGGTACTGCACATCGCCGAACATTTCCTTCGCCACCGGCCGGCCGGTGAGTGCGGTAAAGGTCGCTGCACCAACGAACTGCTCGGCGGCCGGCGTCATCACGACGGTGACCCTAGCCCCTTTTTGCACGAGGCTGCTGACCAGCATCGCCGTCTTATAGGCGGCGATGCCACCGGTCACACCGACGACGATTTCGCGGCCTTGCATAGCTGCTTACAGGTCGCCCAGGTCGAGCTCCATCGACTCGCCCGTGCCTTGGAACTCGGTGATGCGAACTTCGTTCGAGGCGTCCAGGAAGATCTTGTCCTGGATGATTTCCTGCAGCACGATCTGCATCTTGTCTTGAGTGTTGGCCTCGACCAGCGCCCGGCTGCCGGCGTTTAACTGGACCAGTCGCTTCTGGATGAGCGTCGACAGCTTGAAGCGGCCACCCACTTTGTTGACGATGCTTTCTTCGCGCAGATCTTCGAGCATTTACCGTTCTCCCTGACTCTTCAAAATATCGCAAACCTCGCGCACAGCCTCGGCTACGTCGCGGTTAATGACCTGGTATCGGTATCGATCTAAAAAGGTGAGCTCGCGGCGGGCAACTTCCAGCCGGCGCTTGAGCGACTCTTCGGTTTCGGTGTTGCGCTGACGCAACCGGCGCTCAAGCTCTTCGATCGATCCACTGTGGATGAAGATGGTGAGCGTGTCGGGAAACTTCTCCAGGACGGAGAGTGTGCCCTCAACGTCAATCTCCAAGATTACCCACTTGCCGGCTTCAAGGCCAGCGGCGACCTGACTTTGCAGCGTTCCGTACCAGTCGCCGCGGCCGAAAACCTCTTTGCACTCGAGGAAATCGCCCGCCAGCCGACGTTCGCGAAACTCGTCCTGCGTCAGGAAGAAGTAATGCACCCCGGTCGTCTCGCCCGGTCGCGGCCCCCGCGTGGTGGCCGACACACTGAGCGTCAGCGGCAGATCGCACTGCTCAAGCAACTGCCGGACGACGGTCGACTTTCCTGCGCCGGAAGGTCCCGAAATGATCACCAAATGCCCGCGCTCGGTTTCACGCTGCGACGGTTTGGCAGGCGTGGGAGTGGTCATGGTGGTCACTGAAACCTCCAACCGGACGATGGACGGACTGGGCTGCTACGACGGACGCTTATTCCACATTCTGAATCATTTCGCGGATCCGCTCGATCGCCGTCTTGATCTCGATCACGTGGCGGGCAATCTCCGAATCGTTCGCCTTCGAACCGATCGTATTGGTCTCGCGAAACATTTCCTGGGTAAGGAACTCTAGCTTGCGGCCGCCCATCTCTTCGTTCGTCATGACCGTGCGAAACTGCTCCAGGTGGCTCCGCAGGCGGACGATTTCTTCGGAAATGTCGCTTCGTTCGGCATACATCCCGACCTCTCGGACCACGTCGGCAGGCTCAATCCGTGAACCCACTTCCTCGAGCAGTTTGTTCAGCCGGTCGATGATTCTCGTGCGGTAGGCCTCGATCACCAGCGGTGCCCGCTGTTCAATCGCCACCAGCTGCTCACCAATCAGGCGGCAGTTACCGGTCAGATCGACCGACATCGCCCGCCCTTCTTCGGTTCGCATACGACCGAGTGAAGACAGGGCTTCCTTAATGGTCGACTCAATGAGCGGCCACTGCGATTCGATCTTTTCCCAACCAGCCGTCGGCTGACTCACCACGCCTGGCAAGCTGAGGACCGCGGCTCGCACGACGGCATCGGTCTGCCCCGCTGACTTTCCGCCGATCGCTTCAAGCTGTTTCAAATAGCCCGAGATTACCTTCTCGTTCAGCTTGTAATCTTCTTCGCTGGCTTCGCGGTCGATCCGCAGATTGATCTGTACCGTGCCGCGGCGGATGCTCTCGCGCACCAGCGCTTCGATCTGCGGCTCCAGCGAGGAATAGCCGTCCGACGTTCGCACGCTGAGCTTGAAGTAGCGATTGTTGACGGTGCGCACTTCAACCGCGACCGATACACCACCCTCGTGGCGATGGGCTTCGCCATGACCGGTCATGCTGAGTAGCAAGTGAGCGACGCTCCGTAACGAACTTGCGAGGGTGGGTTGAATCGCCGGGATAGCTGCGACTCAAATCGGTGACCGATTACTACTTGGCGTCGTCACTTTTGTCAGTGCCGCTCGTCTCTGGAGCATTATCCGCTTCGGGCGGCAACGATGGGCCTTCGGTTTCCGGAGGCAACGACGGACCAGGCGTTGCCGGCGGCTCGGTCGTTTCTACGCCCTTGTCGGGAGTCTCGCCCTTGGCAGCATCGATGCCCTTTTCAAGTGCATCCACACCAACGTTGCTGCGAGCCTTGTCCCCTTCGCCCTTCTTGCCTGGGTCGGCTGGAGCCACGCTCCGCTGGCCAGGGGCGAGCGGGCCCGCCGTGGCGCGAGCGGTCAGCACCTTGATCGCTGCCATCGAAAGCAGAATCCACACGGCGGCCACGATGATGGTGATGCGTGTAAACACGTCGCCCGCCTTGGTGCCGAAGGCGCTTTGTCCGCCCATCCCACCCAACGCACCAGTCAGACCGCCACCGCGGCCGCGTTGCACGAGAATCAGCAGCGTCAAAAACAAGCAGACCAGCGCAAGTGGAATGCTGAACAGGTAGTGCAAGCCGGTTACGGCAGAAAGCACCGTCATCGATCGATTCTCCATTCGGGGCGGCGCTCGTCAGCGTCGCAAAGTAATAGGCACACTCCGTGTGCCGTCGATATCTGTTTGTAATCTCTCGGTCTGTTTACGGATTACCCGCGAGCTGCCGACACAATCGCCAAGAAGCTGTCCGCCTTCAGCGACGCACCACCGACCAGGGCCCCGTCGATGTTCGGCTGACCGAGCAACGCCTGCGCGTTATCGGCCGTCACGCTGCCGCCGTATTGAATCCGTACTTTCGCCGCAAGCCCAGCATCATAACGCTCTTCCATCAACTTGCGAAGGTCGGCGTGCACTTCCTCGGCTTGCTCCGGAGTGGCCACCACGCCCGTGCCGATCGCCCAGACTGGCTCGTAGGCAATGACCAGGTTGCCCACCTGCTCGGCGGTGAGTCCAGCCAGCGATCCCTTGAACTGCTCGCGTACCACCGCCGACGTCTGCCCCGCTTTGCGCTGATCGAGCGTCTCGCCGACGCACACAATCGGCGTCAGCCCGGCCGCCAACGCCGCGATCACCTTACGATTGATCTCTTCGTTCGACTCTTTGAAGATCGCCCGCCGCTCGCTGTGACCAAGGATCACATACTTGCAGCCGACATCCATCAACATCGCCGGGCTCAGTTCGCCCGTGAACGCGCCTTTCGGCTCGTGGTAGCAATTCTGAGCACCAAGCCCAACCGCCGAACCCACAAGTTTGGTGTGCACTGCATCGAGGTAGATGCTGGGTGGGCAGACCGCCACTTCCACACCCGTCTCGGTCTTGAGCGCGGTCGCCAGCGCCCCGGCGAGCTCTTCGGCGAGCGCGCGGGTGAGATTCATCTTCCAGTTACCGGCGATAAACTTCCGTCTCATGCTCTCTGCAACTTCTTGGCGGGATTCAGACTCGGGGAGATGCTTTTGCCGAGAATCTCGGCAACTTTACGGATCTGTTGGACGACCTCAGCGTATTGCCGCGGCAGCAGCGCCTGCGGACCGTCCGACTTGGCCTTCTCAGGGCAATCGTGTACTTCGATATGCACACCATCGGCCCCAACGGCAATGCCGGCGAGCGCACACGGTGGAATCAGATCTGGCCGACCGGTCGCATGGCTGGGGTCGACAATGATCGGCAGGTGCGAAAGGCCCTTCACGACGGCGACCGAAGCCACGTCGTACAAATTGCGGGTCGCACTATCGAATCCTTTCACGCCGCGCTCACACAGCACGACCTGCGAGTTGCCTTGCGACAGGATGTACTCGGCGCTCATCAGCAGATCGTTCACCGTCGCGCTCATACCGCGCTTCAGCAGCACCGGCTTGCTCGTTCGGCCGACTTCGGTCAGCAGCACAAAGTTCTGCATGTTCCGAGCGCCAATCTGGATCATGTGAGCGTATTGATCGACGACTTCTACGCAGCGCGGATCGGTCACCTCGGTTACGACGGGCAAACCATAGCGGTCGCCCACTTCGCGAAGCAGCTTCAAGCCGGCTTCGCCGAGGCCCTGGAACGCGTAGGGGCTGGTGCGGGGCTTGTAGGCGCCGCCGCGGAAGATGTTCGCGCCCGCTTCTTTACAAGCGCGGGCAATCGAATCCATCCGCTCTTCGTCTTCGACGGCGCAAGGCCCGGCGATCATCGCCAGATTTCCGCCACCAATCTTCACGCCCGCCACGTCGACGATGCTCGGCTGGGGATGGGCTTCGCGACTGGCGAGTTTATAAGGAGGCAGCACGGGAATGACATCCTGTACGCCGGGAATCGATTTCAGCGAATCCGCCGAAACCTTTTGCTCGTCGCCGATAAGGCCGATGATCGTACGGAAGGTGCCGCGGCTGAGATGGGCTTTCATGCCCAGACTTTCAACCCGCTCCACGACATGCGAGAGTTGCTCTTCCGAAACGTCAGATTTAAGGACGATAATCACGGTGTGGACCTCCCGCCTTGGGGAGACGCTCAGGAAGGCTATTCAGGTCGAATCCAGGATCATAACATAGCGGCGTCAACTTCGTCGAGGGCTTCTTCAAGGTAGCAGTCACACTCCGCTTGCGGTCGCAACTAAAGAGGCACTAAGCAGTTCCGCACGGATGGCAAGCGGGGGACGAAAGTCCCCGAGGCACGCCAGCCATCGACTCCGATCACCGTCTAAATCCCGCGAGGCCACGCGGCCCCGAACCCGCCATCGCCCATCGCTGTCCGCGTCTGGTAAGTCTGCCAGGCGCAGCCAGTTTCGAAATGTTTCTGAGGTTTTCATGACCCCCCCGACCGAAATCAAGCAGTCGATCGGCTTCATCGGCGCCGGCCAAATGGCCCAGGCCCTCGCTAAGGGCTTTGTCCAAACCGGTCTCGTGACAGGGAAGCAACTCGTCGCCTTCGACCCCATCGCCGACACCGCCAAACGATTCGCAGCCGACACCTCGGGAAGCCAGGTTGCGAACGACAACGTCGACGTCGCAGCCAAAGCTCAGATCCTGTTCCTGGCCGTTAAACCGCAATCGTTTTCCGAAGTCGCCAAACAGCTATCGGGAAAGCTCAACCGCGACCATCTCATTATTTCCATCCTCGCCGGTACGACGCTCAGCCGACTGACCGCCGAACTGAAAACCGACCGCGTCGTCCGCGTCATGCCCAACACGCCCGCGCTTGTCGGGAAAGGCGCCTCCGCCTACTCCCGCGGCCCGGGCGTCACCGCCGAAGACGCCGCCCTCGTCCGCCAACTCCTCCAAGCCGTCGGCTCGGCCGACGAAGTCGAAGAAAAACACCTCGACGCCGTCACCGGCCTTTCCGGTTCCGGCCCCGCCTTCGCCTACCTCCTGATCGAAGCCCTCAGCGACGGCGGAGTCCGCATGGGCCTGCCCCGCCCGCTCGCCACCGCGCTGGCCGCCCAGACGATGCTCGGCGCCGCCGAGATGGTCCTCCGCGGCGAGCACCCCGGCGTGCTCAAGGACCGCGTCGCAAGTCCGGGCGGCACAACGATCGCCGGCCTCCAAGCCCTCGAAGACCGCGCGGTCCGCGGCGCCATGATCGCGGCCGTAGAAGCCGCCACCCGCCGCTCCATCGAACTAGGCAAGTGAGCCCTACGAAACCCTTTGCCCCTTCGCCTCTTTGCCCCTTCCCCTCTTTGCCCTTCGCCTCGCCCCCAGCATCCCGCTCGCCCAAAATCGTCCCCCGTACTAGAATTGCGCTGACTGACCGATCGTTCGCTGACCGGCGCCCAGCGTCGCCCTTGGGAGAAGCCCAACCGTGTCGTCCGAATCCATCTTCGTGCTGATCGACGATAAACACGTTCCGCTCTATCGCGTGATGTGGGTGGCCGACGTACCACACTTCTGCGGCCACGAGGACTGCGGCTACGAAGGGGATTACGAAGTGCGCCTGGAACAAGACGAATCGGTCTTCGCCACCCGCGAGGAACGCGATCAGGTCCTGAAGGCCCTTGAAGCCTGGTACAACGGCCACGAACGAGGCCACGACCACGACTGGGGCGAAGAGTAGACCGAGTTAAAAGTAGACTGTTCTCAGTTAACAGTTCTTGCTCCATCACTGCCTCCCGCGCATCTCCGTCCCAGTCTCCCACGCACATCCCTCCGTCCCAGGCTCCAGCCTGGGACGAAACTAACCCGAGGCTCCACCTCGGCAGCCCCGCGAGCAACCTCTACCACCGCCAACCGCGCGGCCGGGTTAGCGACGCTTCTCAGAAGAAGCGTCCTCCGCAAGCATCAAGCGCTCCTCCCCCGCCCCGCTCCTCTCAGCGCGCAACCGCCGCCAAGCTCGCCACGCACTGTGTCCTGCCAACGCGACCCCAAGTGCGTTGGCAAGACCGAGCTTGAACATCTCCGGCCCCTGAATCCACTCTCTCGGCCCGAGCACCAGTTGCAAAACGCCGGACGCAGCAAAGAACCCAGCCATTAACAGCGAACTGACCAGCGCCCTGCGCGGATTCACTCGCCGTTTGGCAGTTCCGTCACCGAACTCCTCCCAACCAATCTGCCGCTCGAGCGGAATGAGCACACGAAGTCGCTGACTCAGCTCAGCCCGATCCGCTGCCGCGTGGCGTGCGAATTCAATCGTCATCCGCGTCCTATCGTCACGCAGCTTCAAACTGCCACCAACCGGAACGAGTCGCCACCGCGCCTCCCGCACGTCATCGAACTCGATGGCCGCCGACCGAAATACACCGACCTGCACCACCCCCTCGCGACTGACCACCAGTCGGCTGAGGTAGTAGTCGGCGACGATCCAAACGCCTAGCACCGTCCATGCACCCCAAAACAATCCGAAGACAATTGCAAACACCATGGGCATTGAAAACGACCCATCAGGATTCAAGAGCGCAAGCGCAACGCTACCGACCAGCGCCAGAACAAAAAACGAAGTACCCGCGACCCCCACCCACCACTGCGAGTCCTTGGGCCGGTACTCTTTGGTTGACAGTTCGATGTCTCCGTCAATCAATAATTCGGTTGTAGGCAATTGCAAGTTACTAGACCCCCACAAGCATTTCGCTCGACTCAAAAGCGTCTTGCTCAGCGCGCTCAAGTTCGTCCCAACCTAAATCCGCCCCACCACTTCCGCACGCAGCGCCTGCCTCATCCATCGCAACTTGTTGCAATGCCGGGGCGAGTTTCCACAATACCCCCTGCGGGGTAGTGCCGCTTGCTGTGGGGTTGGCTAGGAGCCACTCGGTTGGCAGGAAGACGCGGCGCCAGGGGCGGTGGTCGTCGCTTGGCGGCTGAATCAGTTGGCCGGTCAGCGAGCAGGTGGGCGGCGGAGACGCGCGGTGGATGAGAGCCTGCGGTTGGGCGGACTCGATGCTAGGGGCGATTGCGGAATGAGGATTGCGGATTGCGGATTCGGGGGCAGTGGGAACCGGCTCTGCCTCAGCGGTCGGCTCGTTAGACGCCTCGATGGCCGGCTCGGCGTGTGCTCCAGGAATGAGGTCGACGGTCCGGACATCGGTTGGTTGACCTTCATCGGTCGGAACCTCCGAAGCCACAACCGCGGCTTCGTCCGTACCCAGTACTGAGTACTCAGTACCGAGTACTGCGTCCTCCACCCCGCCAAGCGCCGCTACCCCTCCTTCATTCCGCATTCCCAATTCCGAATTCCGCATTCGAGCCGCTTCCTCTCCAAACCATTCGCGTTCGTATAGCAGCCGCGTCGTATCGACGATCTGCTGATCAATCTCCCCGAGTTGCCGATCGATGCGCCAGTCGCCGTGCTGGCTCTTCTCGACGGTCTCGACGCGTTCGCCGCTTGCACTCTGCACGCGCTTCACGCTCCACTTCGGCCTGGTCGACTCCTTCCAAGCCCGGCTCATCTCCCACCGCCGCTGCTCAAGACGCGCCAGCTGCACCCGGCAACTCAGCTGCAACTGCGCCTTCTGAGGCACGCCCTCATACTGCTCACTAGTAGCCAGCGCCACAAACCGCCGCACCGCACGCACGATCTGCGAAACCCGTTGCTGCGAAAGGTTGTGCTCACGAGCCAGCTCCCCCTGCGACTTCCTCTCCAGTGTCGCCGCCCAAAAGATCTCCAAATTCCGCGCCTGCGGCACGTGCTTCGGGAACGAGCTGGTCATGGGGAAGACTCCAGTCGAAGAGAAATAAACAGTAGACAGTCCACAGCGAACGGTTCTTGGTTTGCACTTTTCAGTTCTTGCAGTGCGGTCGCAAACAGTCGGCGAGCGGGCGCGTTAAGCCTTCGCACTTCAGCAAAACAATCATCTTGCAATGTATCGCAATGTGAGTGATACTGCAATAACTTGTGAAAAAATGGTAAGAGTTCAGGCCTATTCAAGGTGCTCGCTCTGCTTTGCGATCGCCTCGCTCGCAGCGATAATGGCTCTTCTCGACTACATCCCTTGATGAAAAGCGCCCATGCTTCCGAGTTTGCGAACACCGGCCGCAGAGCAGAGCGGTGAAGGACAAGCAAAGCCTGCGGCACATCGGCTTCGCTTTCGATTGCGAACGATGTTGCTTTTGATGCTAGTGCTCTGCCTCGGCTTGGCGGCATTTGTTTGGAAGCGCGATCGGAGGCAGCGGCATGAGGAACTGATCAGACAGGTGGGTGCTACCGGCAGCTTTGTCACTTACGACTACGAATACGACGTTGCAGACGATGGCAAACACCAATTGGATCGAGGCCAGTCCCCGTATCCAGAGTGGCTGATCGATCTGCTTGGTATTGAGCTGCTTCACTCGCCACGCGGGCTCCATGCACGAATGAACCCCTCGGAGCCGTCAGATGCCACGGACGATCGCCTCCTGCAGAACATCCTGACTAATGGCCCTCAGTGGTGGCGGCTCGAACTGTCTTCTCGAAAGCTGCAAAGCGCCGATCTTGAGTTGCTCTCTCACCAGCAGGAACTTGGCGAGCTCAGACTACGACGAGTGGTGCTCCCCGATCAGGACTTGCGGGCAATTGGCCAGCTTTCCACGCTCTGGTCATTGCGCTTCGAGGAGGCGGCGCTCCAGCAGTGCGACCTGGCAGCCCTCGCCAATCTGACGAACTTACAGCAACTCGAATTGGTGCGCTGCGATCTCTCCAACGCTCAACTTGCTTCGTTGCCTCGATTGGAGCGTCTCGATTGGTTGGAGATCGACGGAGTCAGCCGAGGCGACGTCGATCTTGAATGGCTGACAAAGTTTCCCAACCTGGAACGCCTTTGGCTGGTCGACGTTGAGCTGAGCGACGACGACCTGGTGCATCTGCAGGGCCTAAGCAAGCTCAAGCTTCTCCGGCTAAGCGGTACTCGATTCAGTGGACGTTTGCCGGCAGGCGCTCGGCTTCCGATGAGCATTGAGTTTGTCTCAGTGATCGATTCTCCGGTGGAGGAATGTGCCTGGATTTCGGATTTGCCGAACTTGACTAGCATTTCGCTAGGTGACCACCCGTTGTTGGACGGTGAGTTGCGCGACGTGCAATGGCCACCGAAGCTCGAGGAACTATGGTTGGTCGGTCAGTCCGTTGATGCTGCAACGCTCGACAAACTGGCAGGCTTGCCTCTGAGAAATCTTGCGCTGAGCCAAGACAAAGTCGATCCAGTGCTGATCAAGCAATTCCAAGCGAAATGTCCGGATTGCCGAGTCGCTCTTGAATGAGCGTGCGAGGAGTGTTGATCGGATTGTAGTTCTTTGGGCTGGCCTTCTCGCGATTCGGCGCTCGGCTATAATCAAACGCACCTGCCTGCCTCTCCTCGCGGCTCTCCCCCGTGAAGCGTCCCGCTTTCACACCTGCCTGGGAGTTCCCGCCATGCCTGCTTTGCTTTCGCAGTGCTTTGCTCCGGTTCGTGTTCTGTTGCTCGTAGCGCTGTCCTGCGCTGCCTACGGTTGTAGTTCCTCCGATGCGCTCGTGCCCGTGCATGGGCTCGTCGCGATCGAAGGAGAGCCACTCGCCGGCGCGGCGGTGACGTTCTATCCCGTCGCCGGCGGTGTCTGTTCGGTCGCCACGACGGATATCAGCGGCCGATTCACGCTTAAGACTCAGGACGGCCGGCTCGGCGCCGTGGCGGGACTCCATCAGGTGGCCGTGGCGCATTCGGATGAGCTCGGTGAAGACACGCACGCGAGTACGCCGGGTCTAAGGACGGTCGCTTACCGTCTGCCCGACGGCGTGGAACTGGCCGGCGAAACCGTGCCGCGTCGCTACGCCAGCCTCGCCACGTCCGGCGTGACCGTGGAAGTGCTCCCGCGGAATATGCAGGCGGTCTATTTGAAGCTGGAGTATTGAACGACACGCGTGCGCTCTACAGCGTCGCCGGAAACGCACGGTCCCCACACTGCGGCCCTCTCCCTGAGGGGAGAAGGAGCATTCTGTTTCTGTGTGAGCCTCTGGTAGAGTCGCTGCTATTCCAGCCGCAGCCCTGGCACGATGGCCCGCGTTGCCTTGCGGACCGTGTTGTCGTGCGAGAACACCTTCGCGTCGCCGACAAAGTAGGTATTGAAGTCGGCCACCACGACGTTGTACGTCTCGGCCGTCTGTCCCTGTTCGATCGACAGAATGCGGGACGGCCCCGCTGCTCCGTGCAGCATCATGCCGTCGCGCAGCTCGCGCGAGCGGACCCAGCCTTCACCGGAGACCCAAAACAGATGCCCGCCGCTGGTCTCGATCGTTTCCCCCTCAATGCGAATCTTAAACAGGGTACTGAGCGGACGAACGCTCGTTCTGATTACCGGCTTGTAGGCGAGTTCGCCAGTGTCCTGATTGCGAGCCATCACCAGATCGCCGATTTGCATCGTCTGAATTTCTTTGGGACCGTGGATGGTCCAAATGCAGGTGCCGGCTGCGAGGCAGTCGCCGGTGCGCCGATTGTTGACAAACCAGCTATCACGGCCACGTTCCACTCGCTGCACGCCGCCACCGGAGCCGCTGCTCGTCGGCTGAGCGCCGTCGGTACCCGATTCACCCGACGATTCACTGGTTTGCGGCGTCGGCGGAGGAACATAGTCGACCACCGCGACTGTTTTCTCCTGCTGCATAAAGGCAACGTCCTTGGATCCGAGGACAGCCACTTCATTTAGTTCGTTCCACCAGTTCCACCAGCTGCCGGGATCGGCGTGCTGCTGCTTCGTGGATTGACTCAGAACCCACATGATGCGCTCGTTCAGCGCGGCAGTCATTGCATTTTGCTGCGACGCGGCTTGCTCACGCTCGATCGTCTCTTGGATACCCGTTCTGATGGCCCGCGCGGTCGATTCGCGCTGGTTGCCACCAAAACGTTCTTTGCGCACGAACTGGGTGTCGAGCTGCATCACTTGATGCTTGTCCATCCCTTCGCGTACGAAGGTATGTCGCAACGCCAGCCGGCCGTTCGGAAGCAGCATGGTGGTTGCCTGCGAAGTGACCGGCGAATAAAGCGAAGCCAGAAGCTGCGGAACAAACGCCTGCAAATCACGTTGAGCGAGGCGCTGCGCCGCTGCTTCGCGCTTCGGTAGCGATCCAGCGAACACCGCTACCTGAGCAAGCGCTTGCGCCGATTCGGGCCCTGCCATCTGGACCATTGCGTCGAGGAGCGGACCCGCCTCCTCGTCGCTCACGGTAAACACGGCTTCCAGCATTGCCGGCAACGCGGCCGGATCGTGAATCGCCTGCAATCGCTCCTTCGCCGCGCCCTGACGGTCGGAACTGCGGTGCCGCAAATCTTTGAGAATTGCTTCCAGGACCGGCCGCCAGGTGGTCAGATCCTGCGCGGCCTTGGCGGCACGCGCTCGTTCGGCGGCGATCTCCTCGCGATTCACCCAGCTTCCTTCGAAGCGGACAAAACCGAGCGCCTCGCGGGCTTCGGCGTGTTCGGGAGACAGTTCCAGCACCCTCATGAGATGCGCCCGCTGCTGGGCGATCAGCTTGTGCTTTCCGCACCAGGCGGCAAGGGCGAGTTGACCTTCGACCGTATCCGGATGCTTGCCGCGGGCTCGTTCATATTCGGCCAGCTTCGCCCGGAGACCCGGGGAAACGAATTGCTCGTGATCCACCCAGCGGCCCTGATCGTCCACGACGAGACCGCGGTGCCACCTGGCGGCCGAGAACTTGGGGTCGGTCGCCGCTGCTTCGCGGAGGAGTTGCTCGCGCTCGTCGGTCAGGCCATAGACTTCGTGCTGCAAAGCTTCGCGGACCGCTTCGCTCGCGAGGCCTCGCTTGGTATCGGCTCGCTGCTTCTCGGCTGCCTGGGACGGTGTTGTCGTAACCGGCGACACCGCTCCGCTTACGAGTGCGAGCACGAAGAGAACGCCGGCGCTAACGCGCCCCGCCACGCGGACTTCCATGATGAGCCTCTTACTGCGAGAAGAGCACCGCGCCGTTGCTATTTGCCCCTAAACGAGCGGTGCTTCACCAGCCATCGTAAGGGTAGCGCTCAGCAGATTGCAAACGATTTTGTCAGCATCAATCTGCAATCGCGGCAACCCGCCCGGGCATTCGGAGTCAGCGTTTGCGGCGCCAGGTGGCTGTAGATCGCAAGAATTTCCGCTATTGGGAAAGGTTAAAACTGTTTTTCGTTTTGTCGTAAGCGCCCGATGCTGAACCGGCCCTCCTACGTCATGGTTCCATCTTGGGAGCAATCGATGAAACGCTGCCTGTCACTCTCGCCAATCTTGGTGCTGCTTGTCTGCTGGACCAACCTCCGCGCCGCTGAATCATCGTCCGCACGAATGGTGGTGCATGAGTGGGGTACGTTCACGACCTTGCAGGATGCGGACGGGACCGAATTGTCGGGAATCAATATCGACGACGAGCCGGTGCCTGAGTTCGTGCACAACTTGCAGCCGCACTTGCTCGACCATCCCATTCTCTCGCACGATTATTGGGCGTACCGGCAGAAGGGCACGCCGCGTCGGCATCCGCTAGTGCTGATGCGGCTGGAGACGCCGGTGATCTACTTCTATCCGCCGCGCTCAGCAAAACTGCCGCTGAAGGTGGACGTTGATGTGAAGTTTCGCGGCGGTTGGCTCACGGAGTTTTATCCGACCGCCAAGAGTCAGCCGGCCGAGAACGCGGATCGGCCGTTCGACTTCGGCGTTCTGACGCGCGAGACCGTCGGACGGCTCACGTGGAGTGACTTGCAGGTTGGCCAGAACGGCAGATTCCCTGAGACGACCGAGCAAGTCTGGCTCGCGCCCCGAAAGGTGGCGTCCGTACCAATCACCACTGCCGAAGGTGAGAGCGAGCAATACTTGTTCTATCGCGGTGTGGCTCATCTCCATGCGCCGCTGCGGGTCAGCACGTCGCAGGATGGAACGCAGATTCAGTTGCGTGCCAACTTCCAGGACATTCTTACGTCGGGCGAATCGGAGCGGATCGGCCATCTGTGGCTGGTCGAAACGAGGGCCGATGGCACCACCGCGTTTCGCAAACTCGATCCGATCGTTATCTCCAGCGATCCTAGGGCGACTCTGCTAACCGCGCAGCGGCGGTTCTCGACGCACGAGTTCTCCTCGGAGAACCGCGTTCGGTTGGAGCAGGACATGCATCGCGCGTTGCTTGCCGAAGGCTTGTTCGCCGACGAAGCCACTGCGCTGCTCACGACGTGGCAGCGGGCGTACTTTGCGAGCCCCGGCCTGCGAGTGTTTTTCACGGTGCCGCGGCGCTGGACCGATCATTACTTACCGCTGACGATCAGCGGCAAACCTGAGGTCACCCGCGTGATGATCGGGCGGGTGGAACTGATTAGCGATTCACAGCGCGGCGCCCTCGGCAAGCTCGCCGCGATGAAGCAATTCTCCAGTGAGTGGATACACAAGATCCCCGAGACTTCGCCGGCCTATCGCAAGCTGCTGGCCGGTCGCTCGGTCGATCCCCGAGAACTCGGCGACAAGGTGCCGCCCGATTTCCACCTCTATCTGGGGCTCGGCCGGTTTCGCAACGCCTTGGTGATCGCCGAAGAGGGAAGGACGGGGGGCGAGAACCTGGAACGCTTCATCGCGGAGTATGGGCTGCAAATGTTTCGTCCTCGACAGGCGGAAAAGTAGTCGTCTGGCACGGATTTGCTCGCGATAGACGCTACACGTGCTTAGATTGTGTACTGCAGCGCCTATCGTGCAAATTCTTGGTAAACTGCCTATGCCCGACACGTTTCCGTCGCTCTCCACGGACCAATTGCTGGCCCTGGTAGAACTTGATCGCCAGGGGAGCATCCGCCGGGCAGCCGAAAGCTTGTTCATCACGGAGCAGGGGCTCCGCAGCCGACTGCTGACGCTTGAAGAACGGGTCGGCGCTGAACTGTACCGCAAGCGCCGGGGCCCCCGAAGGGGTTCATTGCTCACCGAGCATGGCAAGCGTCTACTGCCTCGCGCAGTGATGCTGCTCGAGCAGGCGAAGGAACTCTGCGGCTCGCTGGTCGAGCCCTCTGTGCAGGAAGTGCACGTGGCCGCGAGCCAGTACCTCGCCTACTACGTGCTGATCGATGCGGTGAAGCGATTTCACCGGGCTTGTCCCGGCATTCGCGTCCGCCTGAGCACGCGTATCGAGCAGGAAGTGGAGGCGGCGGTTCTTAGCGATTCAGGCATCGCGCTCGGCTTCGCGGCGCCGTACGAACCATCTCCCGAACTCGCCTATGCCGACCTGTTTGCGATGGACTGGAGCTTCATCGCCCCACCCAAGCATCCGCTGCTACGCCAGCGAACTCTTCGACTTGCTGACCTGGCCGATCAACCGCTGATTCTGTTTGAGCGCGGCTCGACGGGCCGGCAGCACATCATGGACGGTTTTCGCCAGGCGAACGTCGCTCCGCAAGTGGCAATGGAGGCGACGACCACGCAAATCATCGTGCGGATGGTCGAAGCAGGGCTCGGTGTATCGATCGTGCCGCTGCTTCGCTCCGGCGCCGTGACGCGCGGCATGCGGGTCGGGACCAAGGGCCTCGGCAAGCAGATCGCGCCGATCCGCTCCGGCATTCTTACCCGCCGCGGAGAGACGCTCAGCGCGCCGGCGCTAAAGTTTCTCGAATTTGTCCGCACCTATCGGGCGTAGCTCGAAGGCACCACCCAGTTCATTCCACCGGTAAACCGAGCTCTTTCCACTTCTTCCAGCCGCCGGCCATCGATTTGACGTTCGTATAGCCCATCCGGTCGAGCGTATCCGCGGCCAGTGCCGAGCGAAAACCCCCGCCGCAGTACAGCACCATCTCGGTGCTGGGATCTGGAACCGTCTTCTCGATATCGCGCTCGATGATGCCCTTGCCCAGGTGCACGGCGCCCGCGACATGTCCTTTCTCCCACTCATGATCCTCGCGCACGTCGATCACCATGAGCGTCTCGCCCGCCTTGCGGCGTCGGTCGACTTCCTCGGGCGTGGTTTCCTCGACGTTGGCCTTCACCTCTTCGACGATCTTCAAAAAGCGGGGCGAATGATCCATGACGAATTGCTCCGATGAAGATTGGGCGCTATTGCGGCATTCTATCACAGTAAACCGGCGGCCATCACGCAGCCCGGGCCAATGCTGGCGCGGCGTATGTTTCTCGTTCTGAGGCCTGTGCGATGCTTTTCGACTGGGCAATATGAAAAATGGATTAGGATTGCGCGCCAAAGCTGGCCAAACGCATTTGCGATCGCTAATATCCGCGACCAGCGACTTCTCGTCTACTTTTCGCTTGACTCGTCAGGGGCTATTTGCGTGTTACGAGCACTTTTCGGAGCCATTCTTGGCGGCACTTCCGGCTGGGCCGTGGTGATGATTGCGTTGGGTTATCACCTGACCACGATTCGTATGGAGGATCTAAATTTTGTCTGCACCGTCGCGATTGGCTGCGGAGCAGTGGCGGGTTCGGTCCTGGGAGCCACGAGCGCACTGACGGACGAAATCCGCGCTCGCACGGCGACACTGCAGGACCGCCCGCGACACGGTCAGGCTTGAATGGAATCGACACTTCCTCGCCGACACGTTCGCTGAGATCAGAAAGCACCGCTTTGGCGCCGACGCTCTGTCCAGCCGGACTTTTTGTACTGCTCCCGATCGTGGTAGCGGAGTGTATTGGTGAGTCTCCGAGCGTGTTACGCTCCGGCTACGGTAGCTGACTCGCCGAACCTAGTAGCTCAGCTCGTAGCACGCGATCTCTTCGGCGTTGCGGACGTAGAGGCGGTTGTTGGATAAAAGTGGATGGTTCCACGTCTTGCCTTCAATGGCTTGGAACTGGCCCAATTCTTTTAGACCCTTGGGGTCGGCGGCAACGACGGTAATCTCTCCTTTCTCGCCAACGATGAGCAGTGCCGATTGCTCGGGGAGCAGCAGCACCTGGCCGTGCCCGTAGCGTCCCTTTTTCCACTTCCGTTTGCCTCCTTCGAGGTCGGTGCAAACGAGAATGCCATCGTCGAGACCATATACGTGCTGATCGTGCACGACGAAGCTGTTGAACGCCGGTTTGAGGGCTTTCGACTCCCACTCACGCGTCGCGCCCCACTCCTTGCCATCGCTTTCGACCGTCACGAGCGAGATGCCCGGCTCGGAGAAGACAACCAGTTGATCGTCGTGCAACTGCCACGGCTGCAACTGCGGCAGACCGACTTCGCCGGTTGCATCGAGATGCCAGAGCGGCTGGCCATCTACGGGGCGAAAGCTCCAAAGGGCCTTGTTGTCGTGGATGAGCACCTGCGGCTGACCGAGTAAGGTGATGAACTGCGGCGAAGCGTAAGACATCGCCCCCGCCTTCTGCGACCAAGCGAGCTTGCCGCCCTCGGCGTGATAGGCGAGGACGCTTTTGTCCTTCTCGCCACCGGCGAACACTATCACCAGGTCGTCGACGACCAGCGGAGTCACCGAATAGCCCCACTGCGGCACCGTCGCACCGGACTCGGCCACGATGTCTTGCGACCAGACCGGCTTGCCGCTGCTCGCCTCGAGCGAGTTCAGCTTTCCTTTCGCCCCGAGCGTGTAAATTCGCCCGCCGTGATGCGCGGAAAAGGTCGGCGTGGAGCGCGGGCCGGGGCCGGAAAGGCCTTCTTCGAACCGAATTGGGTCGAGGTGAACCCACTCTTCGTCGCCGGTCGCTGCGTCGTAACAGACCACTGCTTCGTTTTCGCCGCGCTGCTCTTGCGTGACGAGATGGCCGTCGACCAGGATCATTGTCGACCAGGCAGGGCCGAGGCGTTTGCGCCAGACAACTCGCGGTGGATTCTTCGACCACGCCGTGGCGTCGATGGTTTGATCCGTAACCACACCGGTTCGCCCAGCGCCGCGGAACTCCGGCCAATCACCGGGCTGCAGTGACCACGGCTGAGCGGCGGGAATTTCTGCAATGCCTGCTGGTTCGCCCGATTCGCTTGCTGAGGATTGGGCTGACGTGCCAGTTGGCTTCGCCTTGCTTTGCTCCGCCAAGAAGAGCTCCTCGGCGTTCGGTTGCCAGCGCCAATAAATGGCGGCTGCTTGAGTGCCAAGCAATCCTTCCCAGCGAATAAGGGTGAAATAGGCAAACGTCAACGTCATCACGGCGAGCAATCCCAGCCGGCGAACGTTCAGCGACCAGTTGCGACTGATGGCGACCCACAGTGTCCACGTGGTTACACAGTAGAGCGTGCCAAACATGAGGAGCACCATGCCGCGAATCGTGGGATGCACCACAAAGCTCGTCAGCGTCGCCAGGCCGAACATGGCGCCGACGAACAGTACCCGGTCCCGAAATCGAAACCCACGGTAGGTCAGCCACCACGTCATGAAGACCAGAAACACGCCGAGGTAGACGATCCAGCGCGAAATGAAACGCGTGAAGGCCGCCATCTCAATAGAGTACACGCTCCACTCGAAAGCCCAAAACGCGGCGAGCACGAACAGCATCGGCCAGACGCGACCGAGCTTTGCCGGACCGGCTGGGGCAGGGGAGGGAACGCCTTGGGAAACAACGGGGTCGCTGGAACTGGTCAGATGTGTGGCCACTGCAAAGGCTCGCGAGGTTGGCGATGGACGCCGGCTTTCAACCAGCCGCGGCGCCAGCGCTAAGCGTCATGGTAAGGGCGCTGGGGTATTTCGTCCTAGCCCAGCGAAGCTTGACAGTGGTCTCCATCATCGCCCGCTGATGATGGGTCTCGAACGGCTCATCCATCCCAGAGATCGGCGTACCACTCCAGTAGGCCTTCGACGAACTGAAAACTCTCGGCGCTCCAAAGGATCGGCCAGTAGAAGTAGACGATGGGCGAATCTTCCTCTATCTCGAGGTAGCCGCGCGCTTCGAGTGCGATCACTGGGCCGATCGAAAGCACGTAGAAAAGCGGCAAGAGCAGGACAAGAATCGCCACGACCAGCGCTGGTACAACGAGGCTGCGCGACGTTTCACTCCCGGCTGAGCCTTCTTCGATGGCTTCGTCTTTCGGCGCTGTCATTGGCTGCTGCCGCTCGGGGTGCTAGTGGCCGGCAGATCCGGCGCGGTTTCGTCCCCAGGTGGCGCCGCTGCTGGTGGGGCTGGGCCTGCACTTGTTCCCGAAGCCGCTGGCGCGGGTAACGTGTACGGCGCAGGCACCGGATTGGGTGCGGGGACAGGCATTGCTGGCGTCACTGGCACGGCGGGGGGCGTGCTATTCGACTCCCAAAGTCCGACATACCAGTCCAGCGGAGCGGCTAGCTGGGGCGAATAATTGTGCAGATAGATTAGCGGTGCGTAGAACATGAGCACCGCTGTGTTTTCGTCGACGTCGATATAGTTCCGATCGTTGAGCCAGACGACCGGACCGATCGAGAGCACATAAAAGATCGGCACGAGGATCAGCAGGATCATTACCAGCACTGCCGCCGCGCCGCCGCTGAACAGCGAGGTCGCTTTCTCCTCGCTCTCGCCGCTGGAAGACGATAACGCGTCTGCTTCGGTCTGGGCGCGTCCGTCTGGGGAGCGTTTCTCCTCGACCGCCATGTCGCTTCTCCTCTTTTGCCGTTTGCCCGCAGAAAGTGCGGTGCTAATTGGCTGCCGGGTCAGCAAGCTTTGCTACTTCACCTGCGTCAACGAACGCAAGCGAAGCGGAGTTCAGGCAGTATCGCAAGCGCGTCGGCGCCGGGCCATCGGGAAATACATGGCCGAGGTGACCGTCGCAACGAGCGCAGAGAATCTCAACTCGAACCATTCCGTGACTGGTGTCGCGCTCTTCGATCACATTTTCCGGCGCCACTGGCTGAAAGAAGCTCGGCCAACCGGTGCCTGAGTTGAACTTGGAATTGGACGAGAACAGAGGTAATCCGCAACCAATGCAGACGTAAACCCCTTCCTTCTTGTTGTCGAGCAGCGTGCCGCAGAACGGTCGTTCGGTTCCTTTGCCGCGAGAAACGTGGTACTGCTCGGGGCTTAGCAATTGTTGCCACTCCGTGTCGCTGCGCTCGACGCGCGGCGATTCGACCGGTCCGACGAGTTGCCCTTCCTGGTTGAAGACTCGCACCTGAACCATCTCGCAGCTCCTCCGTTGGGCAAAGCGGGGCAGTCTTACGTCATTGTAGCGCAGAGTCTCTCAACCGTCGCGGCTGGCGCAATTCAATCTGCAGCAGGCTTGTTGCATTTGTGCCCTGGCACAAAAGTGAAGCCATCCCGCCGGTCCGGCTCGCGTGGCCTTTCACTTTCTGCCAATCGCAAATGCGGCTTGCCGCGATCGGGTAACTACGCCGGTCGCCGCCTACCCTTCCGCCCTACGTTAGAATGGATAGACTTAGGCGCAGCGGCCGATGCTATCTGCGGTGTGGCTAAGGGATTTCTCCCTTCACCAGCCGGCAGTAGAATCGGCCGTTTGGTTCCTGGTCGACGCGACCAACCGCCAGTCTATGGATTCACCAGACGCGACACGCACGCAGGGAGAACTGGTCGGTGCAAATCAACATTACTGTTCGCCATGGCAGCCTCGGCGCTTCCAGCCAAGAACGCATCACGGAAAAAGTTGAGCCGCTCCGCAAGTTTTTCGATCGAGTGACCGCGATGACCGTCATCGTCGATCTGGAACATCGCGACGCCCCGATTGTCGAACTGCTCATCAACGCTGAACATCACGAGGAATTTGTCGCTCGCGCGCAGGCCGACTCGGTTTTGGCCGGCGTCGACGGCGTGATCGACAAGATGGAGCAGCAGCTTCGCAAGCACAAAGAAAAACTGAAGGGGCACAAGGCCACTAGCCCGAAGCACCTCGAAGCTCCCGTCGCTTCGGACGAGGACGAAGAATAGCCGCCGCGGCTGCGGGCCACGCCCGATCGCCAGCCAGACAGATCAGAGTACCGGATCGGTTGAAGGACAGAAAACCCCATGAAATTCGCTGATTTTATTCAGAATGGCGCGATCAAGGCCAACCTTTCCGCTCAGGACAAGCCGGGCGTCATTCGTGAGTTGGTCCAAGGGCTCGCTGCCGCCGGAGCCCTGGGCACCGCCGATCCGGAAAACATCATCGCCGCAATCATGAAGCGCGAAGAATTGGGCAGCACCGGCATCGGCCGCGGCGTGGCCGTTCCGCATACGAAGCACGCGAGCGTCGATCGCCTGGTCGGCACGGTGGGTGTCAGTGAGGATGGCGTCGACTTCCAGAGCCTCGATGGCGAGAAAGTGCACCTGTTCTTCCTGCTTGTCTCCCCGCCCGATCGTCCCGGGGACCACTTGCGAGCTCTCGAGAACATCTCACGGCAGCTCCGCGACGACACGTTCTGCCGCTTCCTGAAGCAAGCCAAGAGTTCGGGCGACGTGCAGCACCTGCTGGACGATGCCGACACCAACCAGTTCGGCGCTTAATCGGCGTTCGCCGCAGGTCGGGCCCTAGTGCCTGACAGAATAGAACTCGCAACGGCCGGATCGTTCGCGATTTGGCCGGAAACTGCCAGCAAGCTTCTCTCGCGATTCGAAAATCGAATTCGTCAAGCACGGATTGCCTGACATCCCTGGATCGGCTTTTCTGAACGAATTCCCATGTCGCACGTGACCGCTCAGCGCGAGGTGACCATCACCAACCCTCAGGGGTTCCACGCCCGGCCGGCGCATTTATTTGTGAAATTGGCGAGCCAATTTCAGTCGCAGGTGCGGATTATCAAGGGAAATGAGATCATCGACGGCAAAAGCATCCTCGACTTGTTGACCTTGGGCGCAGGAAACGGTACCAAACTGTCATTGGAAGTGATCGGCGACGACGCCCAAGCCGCCTGCGATGCGCTTTGCAAGCTGATCGAAGGCGGTTTTGAGGAAGTCGACGGCTAGAGTTTTTAGAAATACTGCTGGCGAAGAAAAAGAGAAATCTCGCCTTGCTTATACGTAGCTGAATTCGCCAGAATTCAGAACAAGATGTTCGCCGGGCAGTTCGGCTCCTAGCAGCCGCTGCGGGGCAACGTCCGTTCGGGTTTGTCCGTCGGCCAGACCGTCGGCAAACCAACACAAAACAACACACTTTATTCGCCGCTTCGAGCGGCCTGGCAGTTGAGCTCGCCCCTGTTGCAGCGCCCGTGGCCTTGAGAGCCTGGGCGTTCCGGCGGCTGGAGATCCTGCGGGGCTTGCGGCTGACTGAAATACCATGCAAACAAGTAGGGTGGGCCCCGTGCCCGCCAAACTCTTTTCTGTTTCGGGCCGACACAGTCCTCGCCCTCTCACGAGCACGACTGGCGGCATCGGCATCTCCGGGTGGACTGAGAATCGCCCGGAACTCTGGCCTTCGGCGTTGAACTTGGACTACGCGAGCGTCGTTTGCGACGCACCTGAACCGCGTACTTCCTGGCAGCCGTCACAGGTGGGTGAATCAGGCGCGCAAAGCTCGCGCATCCCCTGCCTGGCGATACACCATCGCGTCCTGACGTCCTGCCCACGCCCTCAGCCGATCGGTTCTCGCGGCGCGATCAACGATGTCGCTCCGAATTCGAGCCGATCTTGCCCATGCCCGCTTCCGTTGCCAGCTCGCTCGGCGGCCGCACTGCATCGGTCCCCACCTTTGCCCAGGGAAAGAAAACTCAGCCGTGAAAAGCGAAATGCTGATCAATGTCTCGCAGCCGGAAGAGTGCCGGATTGCGATTGTTGAAGACGGATTGCTCGAAGAGCTTTACATCGAACGAGCCAGCCAGGACAACTACGTCGGTAACATCTATAAAGGACGGATCGTCAATCTCGAGCCGAGCATTCAGGCCGCGTTCGTCGATTTCGGCGTCGGTCGCAACGGCTTTTTGCACATCAGCGACGTTGAACCGCAGTACTTCCGCCAGGGCGGCTACGATCCGAGTGAAGCGATGAACGCTGGACGGATGGCCGACATCGATACCGGCGAGGACGATGAAAACGGCGAAGATGGTAACGGTGGCGGGCAGCGCGGCCGCGGTCGAGGACGTCGCCCGCCACGTGGCGGGCGCCCACGCATCAAGCCGCCGATTCAGGAGATTTTCCGCCGCGGCGACGAAGTGCTCGTGCAGGTAATCAAAGAAGGCATCGGTACCAAAGGGCCGACTCTCTCGACTTACATCAGCATTCCCGGCCGCTACCTGGTGCTAATGCCGGCGCTGGGTCGCGTGGGCGTCTCGCGCAAGATTGAAGACGAACAACTTCGTCGCACGCTCCGCGATACTCTGCTCGAGCTCAACCCGCCGAAGGGGCTTGGCTTTATCGTTCGCACGGCTGGCGCCGATCGGACGAAAAAGGAGCTCTCGCGCGATATGGCTTACCTGCTGCGCCTCTGGAAGGTGCTCGTTCGTCGGCTGAAGAAGCCGTCGGAACCGCAGGTGATCTACGAAGAAAGCGACATGATCATTCGCACGATCCGCGACATCTTCACCGCGGACATCGATGCGATCCACATCGATCACCCCGAAGCCTACGAGCGGGCAAAGGAGTTTCTGCACCTGGTAATGCCGCGGCACGCCAATCGGCTGCATCTGTACGAAGGCAAGGAACCGCTCTTCCATCGGTACAAGCTCGATACGGAAATCGCCGGCATCTACAAGCGGACCGTGCCGCTCCGCAGCGGCGGCTCGATCGTGATCGATCAGACCGAAGCTCTGGTCGCGATCGACGTGAACAGCGGCAACTTCCGCGCGGAAAACGACGCGGAAGAAACGGCCTATCAGCTGAATATCTCCGCGGCGAAAGAAATTGCCCGCCAGCTTCGGCTGCGAGATCTCGGCGGCGTGATCGTGAACGACTTTATCGATATGCGGAAAGAACGGCATCGCCGCGGTGTTGAGCGTGCTCTGCGCGACGCGATGAAGCGCGACCGTGCTCGCACGAAGATTCTCCGCACCAGCCCCTTCGGCCTCATCGAGATGACGCGGCAGCGCATCCGGCCGAGCCTGAAGCGGAGCGTGTACGGCGACTGCCCGTGCTGCAGCGGCCGCGGTGTGGTGAAGACCGCCGAGAGCATGGCGATCGAAGTGGTCCGCCTGCTGATGCTCGCCAGCCAGCAGCCGCGGGTCTCTAGGGTAACCGTGAAGGTGCACGATGCGGTCTCGACCTACCTCAACAACAAGAAGCGCCGCGAGATCATGAAGCTCGAAGACGACGCCAACATGGTTGTTCAGATCCTCGGCAGCGAAGGGCACTACCCCGAGCACCTCGAACTCGAGTGCCGCGACATCGAAGGCCGCGAAATGCGTTTGCCGGAGTAAAGCGGTAGCAACGCTCCGATTGCCGTCATAAAATCGTGGGTCATGTGGTTTCATCTCCCTGATCCGCGACAATTAGGCAGTGCCGACTCTGGCGCTCGCCGGAAGGAGCTACGTGCATTCAATGCGAACTCATTTCGCTCTGGCGTTCGTCGCCGGCTTGTTATTTGTGCCAGCTGCTTCGGCGCAGCAGTTCGGCAATCTCACTGCGAGATTTGTCGTTACTGGCAAAGCTCCCGCAGCTGCCAGGTTGGTAATCGACAAAGACCAGGAGGTCTGCGGCAAACACAATCTGGTCAATGAAACGGTGGTCGTGGGCAAAGACGGCGGTCTGGCCAATGTGGTGGTCTTCCTGACGACCACCGGCACTCAGAAAGTTCCGGAAAACCCGGCGCTGAAAAAGGTGATGCCGGCGGAAGTGGTTCTCGACAACGCCAACTGCCGCTTTAGTCCACATGTTGTCGTCATGACGACCGATCAGAAGCTCAAGATCACCAACAGCGATCCGGTCGGTCACAATTCAAAGGTCGATCTTTTCAGCAATCCCTCATTCAATGAAAGCATTCCAGCTAAAGGCAAGGCGGTAAAATCTTTCGCCAAGGCTGAGAAGATTCCCGCCAGTGTCGGTTGCAACATGCACTCGTGGATGCGGGGTTACGTCCTCGTCCGCGACAATCCGTACAACGGCGTTTCGGACGAAGAGGGCAAGCTGAAGATCGAGGGGATTCCGGCCGGTGAGTGGTCGTTCACCGTCTGGCATGAGACGGGTTACATCGAAGGCCAGCAGAAGGGAAAGAGTCTCGGCTGGAAGCGTGGAAAAGTGACCGTCAAAATCGAGCCCGGCAAGGACACCGACCTGGGGACGATCGAGGTCCCTGCTACAACGCTCTGAACCAGATCGTCAAGCAAGTAGTTTTGCGGGCTTCGCCATCTGCTGGCGAAGCGTGCGTTTCGCTCGCACAATTTTCCCGCCTCCGCCCTCGACGGCGGAGCGCAACTTCGCTATTGTTAGAGGTTTCCACGATCGGCCACGCAAGATTTGCGGCCCGGCCTGCCGATGGATAAAGGTAAGTCAGACAACGCTTTCCGACAGATTTCGGGTATAGAAATGTTCGCGATCATCGCTCATGGCGGCCGGCAGTACAAAGTCGAAGAAGGTCAGGAACTGCTGATCGACCTGCAGGACGGCGCCAACAAAGGTGACACCGTCACGTTCGACCGCGTCCTGGCCGTCGCCGGCAACGGCAGCCCATCGATCGGCCTGCCGACAGTCTCGGGCGCCTCGGTCACGGCCGAAGTGCTGACGGGCGTCGAACTGGGCGAAAAACTCTACATTCAAAAGTTCCGCCGCCGCAAGAATTACCGACGCCGCACGGGCCACCGCCAGAGCTACACCCGGGTGAAGATCAACAAGATCGCCCTGTAAGCTCTGCACGGGACAAACTGATTCAATTGCTTCAGGACAGGCCCAATTGCCTGTCCTGAAGCATTTCTTGTTTGCGGTTCCTCTTAATACGCACGCTTTAGCGCAAACATTTCGACAAGCCCACACTTAGGACAACGGAGTGCCTCGATCGAGTATCGCACGCGAGCGGCCTTGATGTTGCCCAGCGTGTTCTTTTCAGCTTCGCCTTCGGACCAGGTAAGGACTCCGGAGTTGAGGCCCATATCGCGAATGTGTCCGGCGGTCATCTCCTCCGAACACTTGGGGCATTGAGATTCCATGATGGATCCTCCGAGAGGTTAGGAAGAGTGCAGGGCGATCCGATTCCCCTCACTATCGAGCACGATGGCTCGAAAACCCCAGGGGCCGATCGAGTGCTTTGGGGCGACGATCTTGCCGCCGTTGGCTTCGACGAGACTCAGGGCTTCGTCGATGCGGCGGGCGACGTTGAAATAGAGCAGCAGTCCTCCGGCCGAGGGTTGATCCTCATGCTGAACCAGGCAGCCGGAGACTTCCCCATCGGCATGCTGCATCACGCCGACGCGCATACCGTGGAAATCCTCGGTGATGTCGATGGCCAGCACGGCCCGGTAAAACTTCATCGCCCGGTCGAGAGCGGCAACGGGCACATCGAACCAAACCACGCGGTGAGTCATCGAGCGGCTCCTTGAAGAGAAGAAGAAGCCGGGTCATCGTAGCATCCGCAGCGCCGCAAGTCTCGTCAAACCTTAGCCGGAACGTAACACATTCCGGAGGCCCCTCACGATCGATTTGCTGTAAGAAAAGCGGATTGAAGACGGTTTTGCCTGCGGCAGCGTTTCGCACAACTTGGTGAAGCACAACCGTGGTGGCCGAATCTCCTCGCCGTTCTCCGGAACGTGTTACGCGTTCCGGCTAAGGGACGCGCCGGCCCTCGGCGGCCTATTCCCCCAGTGATCCGAGCGACGCTAGGAACTCGCCCATCTCCGCGGCTGCATGCGAATTGTTCTGCAGCCGAGCGGCTTCGATGCCGTCGCGGAGCAGGGCCCGGGCTTCGTTGATGCGGTCGAGTCGTGCGAGAAGCTGTGCGGCCCGGAAGAACGACGGCACGTGCGGTGGAGTGTTCTTGGTGAGTCCAGTGAACAGAGCCAGGCTGTCTTCGTACCGCTCCTCATTGTCGTACTCGACGGCCAGGCCGTAACGGAGGAACACATCGTTCGGCTCGTCCTTGAGCATCTCTTCGATCTTTTCGCGGCGAGTCGACATTTGGTGTTCTCCGTAGCCGGAGGGTAACTACCCTCCGGAGAAATTGCAGTTGGGTATTGAGTGCCTATCGGCTACTCGTCCGTCACGCAGCCTTCGCTGGCGCTCTTCACGTTCTTGATGTACTTGTAGAGCGTGCCGCGGGTGGCTTTGTACGGTGGGGCCTTCCACTCGGCGCGGCGCTTGGCGAGTTCCGCGTCCGAAACATCGACATCGATCGTCCGCTTCGCCGCGTCGATCGTGATTTTGTCGCCGGTCTTCACGAGCGCCAGCGGGCCGCCTTCCTGAGCCTCGGGCGTGATGTGGCCGACGATGAAGCCGTGTGAGCCGCCGGAGAATCGGCCGTCGGTCAGCAGGGCCACGTCGTTGCCGAGCCCCGCGCCCATGATCGCCGACGTTGGGGTGAGCATCTCCGGCATGCCCGGGCCGCCCTTCGGCCCCTCGTAGCGGATGATGATCACGTCACCCTTATGAATTTCTTTCCGCTCCAGGGCGTGCAGCATGTCCTCTTCGCCTTCGAAAACATTCGCCCGGCCGGTGAACACGAGCCCTTCTTTGCCCGTAATCTTGGCGACCGCGCCTTCGGGAGCCAGGTTGCCACGCAAAATCTGGATGTGGCCGGTTTCCTTGATCGGCTTCTCGATCGGGTAAATGACGTTCTGCCCTTCGCTCAGCCCGGGCAGCGATTTCAGGTTTTCGGCCACCGTTTTACCAGTCACCGTCAGGCAGCTGCCGTCGATGTGTCCCTTCTCGAGCAAGTACTTCATCACGGCCGGAGTGCCGCCGACCTTATGCAGATCCTCCTCCACATACTTGCCACTCGGCTTCAGATCGCCGATGAAGGGGATGCGGTCGCTGACGCGCTGGAAGTCGTCGATCGTTAACTCCACATCGACCGCACGGGCCATCGCGATCAGGTGCAGCACTGCGTTGGTCGAACCGCCGAGGGCCATCAGCGTCACCATCGCGTTTTCGAAAGCAGCGCGGGTCATGATGTCGCGCGGCTTGATGTCGTTTTCGAGCAGATTCAGGATCGCCTTGCCCGCCGCGCGGCATTCTTCAATCTTCTGCGGTTCTTCGGCCGGCGTGCTGCTGCTGTAGGGCAGGGTCATGCCCATCGCCTCGATCGCGGTCGCCATGGTGTTGGCCGTGTACATGCCGCCGCAGGCGCCAGCGCCGGGACAGCTGCGCTTCACGATCTCGCTACGAGTCTTCTCGTCGATCGTGTTCGCCAGGAACTGGCCGTAGCACTGGAACGCCGAAACGATATCGAGATCCTGCCCGTTCAGCTTTCCCGGCTTGATCGTGCCGCCGTAGACCATAATCGCGGGCCGATTCAGCCGGCCCATCGCCATCACGCAGCCGGGCATGTTCTTATCGCAGCCGGGCAGGGCGACGAGCGCGTCGTACCATTGGCCACCCATCACGGTCTCGATCGAGTCGGCGATGATATCGCGCGACTGCAGCGAGAAGCTCATTCCCTCGGTGCCCATCGAGATGCCGTCGCTCACGCCGATCGTGTTGAACCGCATGCCGACCAGCCCAGCCGCAACCACGCCTTCTTTCACATACGCGGCCAACTCGTTCAGGTGCATGTTGCAGGTGTTGCCCTCGTACCAGACGCTGGCGATGCCGACCTGGGCCTTGTTCATGTCGGCTTCGGTCATGCCAGTGCCATAGAGCATGGCCTGCGAGGCGCCTTGGCTTTTCGGCTGCGTGATTCGGCTGGAGTACTTGTTCAGTTGCTGAGGCATGGATCGCGGTCCTGCGGTAGGGCGAAAACTATGGAAAAGCTCGCAGCGCGAGCGATTTGGCCGGTGGGAAATTCGTGTTGGAAAACTCTCGATTGTAGCCGACCGCAGTGAACCGTCATTAGCCGGCCGGCGGGGCGGCCACAGGAAAATCGGTAGCTGAATTCGCCAGAATTCAGACAAACGGGGCGTCTATCTGCGGGGCGTCTAATTTCTTGGCGAATTCAGCCACGGGGAGTTTCGCCAGCCATTGCCGCTGGAGCTGGCCTGCTTGCGAAATGCCGCATTTTGCCCATTGACAGCATTTTTGCGGGATATACGATTCAAGGAGCCGCGTGCGATTCTGCCCGCCGCGGTCCCGCCTGATCCGCCTGCCTGCCTTTTGCCCGCCCTCCGATAAACACGCGGTTGCTGCTGTGAAAGTGAAGCTTGTTTGCCAGGATCCGCTCGCGTCGCCACGCGAGATTACGCTGGACCGTTTCCCTATCGAAATTGGCCGCGGCACTTCGGCGGACCTACGGATCGACGACCGTTGGACGAGCCGTCGCCACTGCGAACTGCAGGACGCCGACGGCCGCATTCTGGTTCGCGATCTTGGCTCGCGACACGGCACATTTGTGAACGGCCAGCCGGTCGCCCACGAGACGCCGCTGCTGCCTGGCGATGAGCTGTGCGTCGGGCTCTCCCACTTCGTCGCGGTCTACGACCTCGACATGCCGCTCCCCGCTCCGTCCCTGAGCGAAAGTTCGGCCGAGCACGCCCTCAAGTCCCTGGCCTGTTTGCCGCTTTAGACCCGGCTTCAGAGCCATCCACCGAACGTCGCGGCAGAATTGCGACGCTGCCTCGATCGGCGAGCGGGATGTGTCAGCTTCCCGGTAGAAATCGCGGCTGAATCGCCCAGCGCAAATGAGCTTCTCGCGCTCAGTAAACGGGAGTCCTCGCGTCGCCCACTCGCAGAGATACTTTGCACCCCGCCTGGGGTTTCATTGGACTGAGCGACGCTTCACGTTGCTCTGGTATCGTGAGGTTCTCATCGTCAAAGCAAAAGCGGCAATTGCCGCGCTTCGCCCAGTCCACACTTCGAAGAAACGCTCCCATGCAACTCACGCTCATCGCGGTTCTGTTCTGTCTCCCTCTCCATGCGGCAGCCCAAGACGCCGCTCCGCCGTCGGACCAACCGTCTGCTCCAGCCGAGAAGGCGAAGGCAGAGCCTGATTCGCCCCGCCGGACCCCGCCTCGCGGCCGCGCGCCGCGGAAGATCGAACTCGGCCCGGACGACAAGCAGGTGTTCCCTGGCCCGGAGAACTCGATCAACCAGTTGCGCTCCGATATCGAGCATGGCAAGCTGGAGACAGTCGAGTACGACTCGAAAACCGTCGGCACGCGGCGAAAAATGCAGGTTTACACGCCGCCGGGTTACTCCAGCGAGCGCAAGTACCCGGTGCTCTACCTGCTGCACGGCATCGGCGGTGACGAGAACGAATGGCAGCGGTTCGCCAAGGTGAATACGCTACTCGACAACCTGATCGCCGACGGCAAAGCCGTGCCGATGATCGTCGTCATGCCCAACGGCCGAGCGCAAAAGAACGATCGGCCCGAAGGGAATGTCTTCGCCCACGCCAAGGCGTTCGAGACCTTTGAGCGGGACCTGCTCGACGACGTGATTCCTTTCATCGAAGCGAAATACTCAGTCGCCGCCGACCGCGACCATCGAGCGATCGCCGGCCTCTCGATGGGTGGCGGCCAGTCGCTGAACTTCGGCTTCAAGAACCTGGACACGTTCGCCTCGATCGGCGGCATGTCCTCGGCCCCGAACACCAAGCCCGCAGCCGAACTGATCCCCGATCCAGCGGCCGCCAAGGACAAACTGAAACTAGTCTGGCTCTCCTGCGGCAACCGCGACAACCTGATCGACATCAGCCAGCGAATGCACGCCTACCTGAAAGAGAACGACATCCCCCACATCTGGAACGTCGACTCCCACGGCCACGACGGCACCCACTGGCGCAACAATCTCTACTACTTCCTTCAACACGTCTTCGCTGAAGAGAAAAAGTAAGGACCGCCACGAACCACCAGTCCTGCGAGAAGACGCCCCATCGGGCCCCCCTCCCTCCGGGAGAGGGAAAGGGTGAGGGAGGCCAGAAGCACCAAGCAGCCCACCTCTGCAAATGAGCTAGTCCACCCGTGGCACAGGCGTCTCGCCTGCGCAAGCTAAGCGAGTTCGTGAGTAGGAGCGCCTTGTCACGTCGCGATTAGTTCGGGGGGCGACCTGCTGCGGCGTACTCCTTAAAGTTTGCAACGGGTGTCGTGTCCACATTGAAGCCGATTGCACTGAAGTCTCCACCGGAGTCGTAAACCTCCTGCCATTTTGCAGCGCCGAAACTCAAGTTGCGAGCGAACCACGCACTGACCTGACCAGACGGTGAAACAGACACCGATCGGACTTCACAGAGGTAGAACTGAGGCGCACCGATCATGGTCCCTGACGATCTCGACTGAATGTCGACGGGAACTTGCATGGTCAGTTCGTAACGGTCGCCAAAGTATGCAACGGAATTGAAGAGTGCGACGCCATTCGCGCCATACGTGACGTAGTGCCTGCAGTCTGCAAACAGTTCGTCCATTTCCCGAGCCGGTTTGATCTGCAGTACCCCGTTCGCCGCGAATGCCTGGTGGCCAAGGACCTTGTAATTGCCGTAACCGAGGTAAACGCCGACATAGAAAACTGACCAGATAAAGGGAACGGCGAGGGTCAGAATCGCGATCAGAGCGACGACGAATTTGCGGTTTGACATACTCCGATAACCGCATCATGCGTTCGTGACTTAACGACGCCGCTCACTAGCGCAGCCAAAAGCCGGTGCCCCGAGTGTGGGGATTCGGACTGAATGCCGGCTGTGTCAAGTGGAGCGGTTAGTTAGATTCGATCGTAATTGAGTCATAAACGCGCTGGTCTTCGGCACTCGTAGCAGGCCCTCCCGTATGCTTCAATCGAGCGAGCTCTGATCTTCGCTTGAAGGTAGCGGCAAGCGCGTCAAACCTGAGACGTTTAGCGAGTATCGCAGCAAGCTCATTCAAATCCCGTTGAGTGAGTTGATCTTCGGAATTTGCGCGCTCCTTGGCCTCCAGTCGCTCGGACGCATTCGCCCAAATCGCCAGCGCAACATGGGGCATAGCCTTGTGACCGTGCAGGTAGTCGCGCTCGGTCAGGTAGCAGCCGATCCAGTATGCTCGGTCGTTATCCATGCCGACAAACTTTGCGATCGCGTCGGCTTTGTCTGTCGCGATGGAATCCACGCATGCATGGAAGACTCTTGCTACCTCTTCGTTGTTGAACGCCCAGTGCCCGCCCTGGGCAGCGACGTGCTCAAGCAAGGGTTGGAACGCGGTTGCTTCCGCGTCGGCGGCTCCCACGAGCAATACGCATGCGACGATTGGGACCAACATCGATGTTTACCTTCGGTTCTGCCGACGGCGGTAACCGGGCCGCCGCCAAAAACATCGAGTTCAGTTCCGATGTCATCGGCGTCTCCGGTTCACCGCTTTATTCTCTACGTTTTTCGCCGTCGCGAGCGTATGCAACCATGCCTGATTGGCCAAAGCTCATTGCATGATCTTCGGCAAGCCGACATTCCTGTTGCAAGTGCACCCGCCAATCCTTGATTCTTTGAGATAGTCGTGCCATTTCTGAAGCAGGTAGCCCAGGTTGCTTCGCAACCATCCCTTTCAACATGCAAAGAAAACGCGCGAAAACCGGAGTTTTCATGCGATGGTTGCCAAGTAATTCGCTCCCACTGACATCACACCCAAACGACACTAGCTCACATCCAGATCGCTCAAAAACTTATCCAGCGACTCCCGCGCCTTCTGCTCTTCAGAGGCCGCAGTGTCGATCTGCTTCCTCAAACCTTCGACGTTGTCTTCCTGCTCATTGAACTTGGTCACGTAGCGGCGAAACAGGTCGGAGTCTTTGGGGAGTTGCTCCATGTTTTGCCGGATGCGGGTTTGCTCTTCGAAGATCACTTGCACCTGCCGTTGCAGTTCGGCCCGGCGGGCGGCGATTGCGGCGAGTTGGTTCTTGCGTTTGATGACCTCCTCCAAGGCGGTCTTCACTTCCTCGCTGACCACTTTGGAGTTGATGTAGAACAGGATCATGCCGTGATCCATGTTCGACAGGCCGTACTGCTGGCTGACGGTTTGCTCCTCGCGGATCGTTAGATTCGCCGGCTTGCCGGGCTCGGCTTTCACGGCGAAGCGATACATGTCGCGGGTCTTCTCGCTGGCCTCCTTCGGCTCGACCAGTTCCCAGCCCTGCACAAGCGGGTATTCGACCAGCACGTTCTTCGCGCCTTTGCCGGAGTTTTTGATCACGTAGCTCTGTTTGCGGCCGAGCTTGCGTTTGGCTTCGAGGTTGCCCTTGATCAACCGCACGCTGAGCAACTTCTCCGGTTCGCCTTCCTGCGACGGGGCCACCTCAGTGTCGAGATCCATCGCGTAACTGACGAGGCGTTCGCTGCCGGGGGGCAGGTCCTGAATCTGCGCGTCGCCCGCGTAGGCGCCGCCATCAAAGACCGTGATCGGGCCCTGCATCAGATGCAGATCGGTCGTGTTCTTTAGCCGTAGGCCGTTGAGCGGATGCTTCACGTGGACATTGGCGTTGTAGATCGAAACCTTCTCCCCTTCGACCGAGTCATTCACGATCGGCAGCATGGCGCTCTTTTGGCGGGCGAGCGTGACGGGCGTGGCGATGCGGTACTGGAACAACTCGCCGACATCGCCGGCTTGAGCGACCGATTGGACGCTTTTACCGAGGTTGATCTGCTGCTTTTCTCTTTCCGCGGCCCCGAAAGCATATCCTTTGATTCCATCTGCCGCCGCAGCGGGGGCAGGGGGGGCAGCCGGCATGTCGCCGGCTCGACCGAGCGCGCGACGGGCTCGATTCTGCGGCGCTCTTTCGAGCGACTCCTCCATCGCGCCCGCCTTGCGAAATTCAGCTTCGTCCTGGGCGAGATCCTGCTCATAGGTCCGAGGCTTCAGCGAGGCAAATAGCTCCGGCCTCACCTCCGGCCGATCAATGTACAGCGGTTCGTACAAATCCATCACAAACGAGATCGGGCGGCCGCTGATGAGCGTCAGGGCAACGTCGTTCCAATCCTCTTCCGTGGTGTTCTCGACGATCGCCCAGCCCTGCAGTAGCGGCTTCTCGTCGCCGACGACGAGTCGATAGCTCGTTTTCCAAATCGGCGATTCCTGGATGTAGCCGACGCGCACGTTGCGCTTACCTTCGCCGGTGAACTTTAGCTCGACGCTCTTCTTGTCCTTGCTGTTACCCATCGCGAGCACGGTGAGTGCCTGGCGCAGCTCAGCATCGAGCTTAGGATTGGCCAGTTTGATCAGGCCAACGCTGTCGAGCGGCACGCTGCGGAGCCCTTCCTCGGTGAGCAGATTGAGATAGCTCACTTCGATCTTCTTTTCGTCGCTCAGCTCCTTCTCTCGTTTCTCCACGCCGAGGATGATGCCGCTGATGACGTCGGTCGATTTGATCTCGACCTTCTCGCCGCGGACCTGGTCGAGCAGGTCCGCGAGCGTCGGGTTGCTGGTCAGGTCGATGGAGAACGTGGCCAGCGTGCGCGTGATCGGGTCCTTGCTGCCGTAAGAGACGGTCGAGATGCGGCCGCCCCCTTCGTCCTGTAGCACCATGCTCTTGAGCAGGTCGTTGATGTCGTCGGTGTTGAACCGCAGATCGACGGTCGTGTCTCCCTCGACCTGGCCGGTGCGTTCGTAGAACGACACACCCGAGCTGAACATGACCACGCGTTTGAGCGGCACTTGGGCGGCGCCTTCGTCTTGAGCGAGGGACAGCGCAGGAAAGAGCAGGCCAGCAGCGACGGCAGCGGCTGCGAACGAACGCACAAGTGACATGACGAAGTTCCTCGATCGGGACGAAGAGAAGGCAGGCCGCGTAGGGGAACGCTCGGCTTGAGCGCAGGCGCACGGCGACCCGGGTTTGATTGTAGTTGTAAGACGAGGGGCGGGGTCAAACAGTTTTGCTGTAGATACTCCGTCCCAGGCTGGAGCCTGGGACGGAGGGTCGAAGGGCTGCTTGAGCGGCTTAATACTCCGCCAGCAGCGGCAGTACTCGCTTCTGCAACTCGCCGCCGGTGACATGCACCGTTCGATCGTTGGCGATGTAGACGTTCGTTTCACTCCGCACGCCGAACTCAGGCAGGTAGATGCCCGGCTCGACCGAGAAGCAGGTTCGCGGCAGGACGAGCCGCTCTTCGTGCGTTTCCAGATTGTCCATGTTCGAACCGTTGCCGTGCGTCTCCTGGCCGATGCTGTGGCCCGTGCGATGAATGAAGGCATCGCCGTAGCCAGCCGCGTCGATGACAGCGCGGGCAGCATCGTCGACCTGATAGCCTTTGAGTGGCTCGCGGCGTTCGAAGGCGGTGCGAACGCGCTCGATGGCTGCGTCGCGCGCGGCAGCGACGACCTGAAATACCTGCTCGTACTTATCGGGCGTTTGCTTGCCGATGTAAGCGACGCGCGTCAGGTCGCTATAGACCGCCCGAGGCTTCTCCATCTTCGCCCACAGGTCGACGAGCAGAAAATCACCCTCGCGGATCGACGTGTCGTTGGCGGTGGAGTTTTCGAAATGAGGATCGCCGCTATGTGCGTTCACGCCGACGATCGGCGGGCTGTAGGTAGTCAGCCCGTTGGCGGCGAAGTGGTCCATGATGAATTGCTGAACCTGCATTTCGGTGATCGATCCGGCGCTGCGAATGCTTTCGGCGATGAGTCGCCAGGTTCTGTCGTAGGCAGCGTCGGTGTGGCGGGCGGCTTCGAGGTGCAGCTTCCATTGCTCGTCGTCCCAGACGGCTTCGAAGAGCTGGATGAGGTCGCCGGACGATTCGACCGTGGCGTTAAAGCTCTTCACCAGTTCGATGGTACCCGCGTCAACCCGAGCGACCACCGACACCGCGTTGCGCGGCGAGTATTCCATCGCCACGCGCTGGTTGCCGGCGACGCACGAACCGATCGCTTCTTCGTACGACTGCCAGCGCAGATAGGACTCGGCCCGGCCGGGCAAATGGGCGAGCACTCCGGGCTCGATGCGATGCTCCAGCTTCCGCGGTTCACCTTTGGCTGGAATGTAGTAGGCCCAGCGGCGGGTCGTTTTCTTCTGATCGGGAATGTCGAGCACCCGCCGGGCGAGCAGATTGCTGCCGCGAAAATCGCACAGCAGCCAGCCATCGAAGCGAAACTCACGCAGGGCGTTTTGTACGGCTTGCAAGTCGAACATGGCGATTCAATTACACGGAATGCCGTAGGGTGGGTCGAGCGTTAGCGAGGCCCACGGTCCCGAGTCGGCGTTCGGTTGGCCTCGCTAGCGCTCGACCCACCCTACAAGTTTTCGGAAGGCGGTTTTTGGACGAGCAATTGTTCTACCACGCCAGCGTTGGCGGGTGGGAACTGACACTCGCCAAGCTCGCTGCGAGTGACCCAGCGGAACAGATCGGTCGGACTCTGCTGCTCGTCCGTCAGACGGCAGGCAATGAAATGGAGTTGCAGATTCGCCGCCTGGTCTTTGACGATCTGCAGCGTTGCGACCGCTTCAATAGCCAGGCCGGTTTCTTCCCGGCACTCGCGAACTGCGGCTGCCTCAGGTGTTTCACCCGCTTCGACTTTGCCGCCGGGAAACTCCGAGTAGCCGGCGAAGCGAACGCATTCGGGCCGAATGCCGACGAGATATCGGCCTTGGTGTGCAACGACCGCAATCGCAACCACAGTGGTCATGCAGCGAGGTCAACTTTGCCTAAGTCGCGTCCTTGATCTTGTCGAGCATGCGTCCCGGCGAGCCCATGGCGTTGTAGCCGCCATCGACGTGCATGATCTCGGCCGTGATGCCGTCCGACATGTCCGACAGCAGGAACGCGCCAACGCGGCCCACCTCTTCATGTGTGACGTTGCGGCCGAGCGGCGCCATTTCTTCGTACAGCTTCTCCATCCCCTTGGCGCCGACAGCCGAGCTGGCGAGCGTCTTCAGCGGGCCGGCGCTCAGCGCGTTCACGCGGCAACCGCGAGGGCCCATGTCGAACGCGGCGTACTTCATGCACGAGTCGAGCGCCGCCTTGCAGACGCCCATCACGTTGTAGCCCGGCACAATCCGCTCACCGCCGAAGTAGGTTAGCGTGAGGATCGAGCTCTGCTTGCTCATGATGTCCTTCGCCGCACTGGTGACGGCCAGCAGGCTGTAGGCGCTGATTTCCATCGCCAGCTTAAAACCTTCGCGGCTGGTGTCGATCGTGTCTTTCTTCAAGTCGTCGAGCGTGGCAAAGGCGATCGAGTGAAGCAGGAAATCGATCTCGCCGAACTCCTGCTTCGCCTTGTCCATGACGGCTTTGATGTCTTCGTCCTTCTGCACGTCGAGCGGCATCAGGAACTTGCACTTCTCGCCGTGCGGCTCGACCAGCTGAGCGACGCGGCGACGATTGCGCTGCCGCTCGTCGTCGGCTTTGTCGGGCAGGTGAGTGAAACCGCAGACGCCGCCGCCCGCGAAAATTTGCTGAGCAATGGCCCAGGCGATTGACCGGTCGTTGGCCACACCGAGAATCAGACCCTTCTTACCCTCAAACAGACCCATTGCCCTAAACTCCTCGCGCACACAGCGGCAGAACGAACGAACCCGTTGGTTGCCACAGAATACCGCCTGCCGAGCAATCGCACCACGCCAGCCCCGACAGACGGTGGATGGTGCGTAAGCTTGGCTGAATTCGCCAGAATTCAGGCGCCCTGCGAGTGGAGCATCGGTTTGTCTGAATTCTGGCGAATTCAGCTACGAGGCCGCCGCTCGCCGCAGGTCGTCGGGTGAGGTACGATGTGTTGCGCTTTTGATGTCACTCCATAGCCCTGCGGCGTCTTCGTTTTGAGTGCGCCAGAACTCCAAAATGGCCAAAAACAACGTTGACCTCGGCCTTGCGACCCTCGAACAGCACCCCGCCTGGGCCGAAACGGCCAGCCGGTTGTTCTATCTCGCGGCGATCGAGTCCGACCCGGTTGCCTACCTCCGCCAAGCGCTTCCTATCGCGGCCCAGTCGCTCGGCGGCGACTACCTCGCCGTGCTCAAAGGAGAGAAAGGGAAGTGGCGGACCGTCGCGGCCTCGGGACCGGAGCGAAACGTTCCCGCCGAGTTGCTTTCGGATGCTCTCGACCAGGACACGGCCCTGAGCCGCGGCGAGTGGCATGCGACGCCGCTTGCTCCGCACGTCGGCGCGGGAGAGACGCTCGCCGCATTCCGCATCTGGGCCGATCCGAAATCGAAGGACCGCAGCGGCGGCGAAGGGTTGGCCACGATCGCTACCTGGCTGCGGACCGGGCTGGAAGCGGTGCGTGCTCGCCAACTGGAACGCCAGCGGAGTGAGCGCCTGCAATCGCTGCTGGAGATCGCCTCGCAGTGGCAACAAACCAGCGAAATGCGAACGCTGCTGCACCAGATGGCGCAGGCCAGCACGCGCCTGCTCAAGGCGGAGCGGGCGAGCATTTTCCTCTGGGACCGCAATGCCAAGATGCTCGTAGGTCGGCCCGCATTGGGCGTGGAAGGAAACGAACTACGAATCCCCGACACGACCGGCGTCGTCGGCCAGGTGGTCCACACTGGTCAGCCGCGACGGGTCGATGCCGACATCGATTTTGAGCAGCGGGAGGTCGATCGCAGCGTCGACAAACAGCTGAAGTTCACCACGCGATCGCTCATCTGCGTACCGCTCGCAAGCCGCGACGGCGAACTTTTCGGCGCGTTCGAAGTGATCAACAAGCTCGGCGGCAATTTTACGGACGACGATGTGGAAGCTCTCACTGAACTGGCAACCCACGCCGCCGTTGCTCTGGAAAACACACAGCAGGTAGAGCAGCTGCTGCAGTCCCGCAAGGCGGTGGCCGACCATGCGGCGCAGGGCGTGCAACTAATCGGCGATTGCCCGAATCTTGAAGCGCTGCGGAGCACGGTCCGCCGAGTTGCCGATACCGACCTGGCGGTACTGATCCTTGGCGAGAATGGAACCGGCAAGGAAGTGGTCGCGCAGATGATCCACTATCTCAGCCGGCGGCGCGGCGACCCGCTGGTGGCCGTCAACTGCGCCGCGTTGACCGAGACGCTCCTCGAAAGCGAGCTGTTCGGTCACGAAAAAGGGGCGTTCACCGACGCCCGCGAAACTCGGCAGGGAAAGTTCGAACTTGCCTCGCGCGGCACATTGTTCCTCGACGAGATTGGCGACATGAGCCTCGGTGGCCAGGCGAAGCTGCTGCGAGTGCTCGAAGAGAAAATCGTGGTCCGCGTTGGCGGTAGCACACCGATCCCAACCAACGCGCGTGTGATCGCGGCCACGAATCAGAACCTGGCCGACCTGGTGCGGGCGAAGAAGTTCCGCGAAGACCTCTACTTCCGCCTGAACGTCGTCACGCTCGAATTGCCCGCGCTGCGGGCTCGCGGCGACGACATCGTCCTGCTCGCCGAACACTTCCTGAAAACCTTCAGCGCCAAAGCCCGCCGCCGCACGCCCAAGTTTACTGCGGCCGCAAAGAAACGCTTACTCGCCCATCCGTGGCCAGGCAACGTCCGTGAGCTACGGAACCTGATGGAACGGATGGCCTACCTGGCGCCCGAAGACAGCGACAAGATCGACGCGCCCGACCTCAACTTCATTCTCTCCCCCGGTGCTTCCCCCGGTTCCACCTTTTCACTCGACGATCCGCTGGCTGAGGCAACACGGAAGTTTCAGGTGGAGTATGTGAAGAAGCACATCGAGCAAGCCCGCGGCAACATGACGGCGGCCGCCGAACGGATGGGACTGCACCGCTCGAACCTGTATCGGAAGATGCGGCAGCTGGGGATGGAGGTAGTGGAGGAGTGAAGATCGGAGGTTAGCACGAAAAACCGGCACTTCTCCCCACTCTTACCAGCCGAATGGAAATCTTTTCCACGGTTTGGAATTTTGTACACCTGCCGCGACCGCCTCGGCCAAATCGCAAAGCACGCAAAAACGCGTAGCAAAAGGCCGTTTTCTTGCAAAGACGAGTTTCTCGGGGCCCTCTGGCACACCCCGTGCATTATGGGTGTTCCGTTCACCTGCCAGCCGAGCTGCAAAGCCCAGCTCATGGTGAACACCTCATCAAAAAGCATCTCATCTGCCTAGAGCATCTGAACAGAGCAAAGGAGTGTTTCCCATGTTGGTTCTCACACGGAAGTCGCAGGAAAAGATTCAGATTGGCGACAACATCACCATCACCATCCTGCGGGTCAAAGGTCAGACGGTCCGCGTCGGCATCGAAGCCCCACGCAGCACGAAGGTGGTTCGCGGCGAACTGCCTCCGATGGTGGCTGGCGAAGTGGCGATTGCCCCAAGCGAAGATGGCGACGGCTTCGAACATCACGAGCTGCCGGCCATCGAACTGCCCGCTTCGATCAGCCCGCGAAAGCACGTAGCCGACGTTGAGGACTCGTCCGATGCCTCGCGGCGTCGCCGCCCGCTCGCCCGCTTCGCCGCTCCAGCCATCAAGCGAATGGGGAACTTCACCACCCAGCCCACCGCGCTGCTGACACCCGCTTTGGCGAAGTAAATCCGTAGGGCAGGCTTCCAACGAAGCCAGCCCGGAGTCAACGTGCCAGAATTGCAGGTGAGCTCTTGCGAGTCGGCTGCAGCAATTCAAACGGAGGGCGATGCTTTCACGGGCGGGCTCGCGGCCTGCCTACGGGCCAGCCATCGCTCCCGAAGCCGTTGGCCCATAGACTGGCGGCAGACTAACGGGCATCGCATTGATCGGCAGGCCCTGCTCGATGTGATAGTTTACCGGCGATGCGGCAGGTGGAACCACAGTGCCGCCTGCTCCTGCGGCCAGCGAGTTGGCTGGCAGCTGCATCAAGTGTTCGAGCAGCACGCGCCGCACTTCCAGCACACCCTGTGGATGCTTGTGCACTGTCATGTGATCGGCTGGGACGACGAGTTCGGATTCCACATCTTCCATCCTGGCGCTCGCCAAAGTAACAACACCGTCTCCCTCATCCGAAAAGCGACCAATCCAGTCTTCCTTCGACAGTACCCCAACCACATTGTGGTATTTGGTTCCAGGTGAGCGTTTCGCTTCGATCATCACTGGGAAGATCGGGCAACTGGGCGAGAGCGAATCGATGCTTGTCGTCGTTGTCATCAGCTCGGTCGAACGAAAATAGCCCGGATTATCGCGGATTAGCTTGCTATTCATCTCCAGCATCATCTCCGGCAACTTAATGAACTTCTTGCCGATGAGCCGGGTGTAGTCGTTCGCAAAGTCACTGCCGCGGTGCGGAGTACCCATCGTGATCACGCGGGTGATCGAGGGATTCGGCTGAAAGAACACCACCTTGGCGAGACCTCGTCGCTGTTCTTCGTCGACCTTCAGATCTTCGAACGGTTTGTCGCTGACAATGTTCCAAAAGTTGTTGCCGCTTTCGATGGTCTGCATGCGTGAAACAAGGCCCCCCATGCTGTGGCCGACGAGCACGAGTTGATCGAGATTGGGATTCCGCCGCTCTGGATCGAGCGTTTCGCGCACTTCGGCCAGCGTGTCGCGCAGTTGCGAAGCGCTAAGCCAGAAAGGCTGGCCGCTGGGATATTGGAAGAACCAGAATTGGAAGCGGCTGCGGATCTCGGGGAAGAACCGCAGGTCGTTGAACATCTCCATCCAGGTAGTCGGGCTCGACCACAAGCCGTGCACCATGATGACCGGGATCCGCTTGGGATCGTACGGCTCAAGCATGTAGAGGCCCTTCAGCCCCTTTTCCTGAGCCTCGGCGATGTACCTCAGGCCGAGCGTTGCATCGCTGCGCTCGCGAAACGCAGGGTCGTCGAGAAAGAAGGCGAGCGGAGTACTTAGATCGGTTTCAAGAGGCACCAGGCGATTGCTCACCGTGATGTCGTGCGACCACTGCGGATCGTGCAACTCCAGCAGGCACCGGTGAATTCCAGCTGCCGCATCTTCCGGAGTGTCGGGCATCACTCGCAGGAAAGCCGTCGTGGCAAAGCTGAGACCAGGCGGATAGTACCGTTCCTGCGGCGTTGGTCGTTCGGGCTTGCGCCGCACTGCGATCAGCGGCACGCCGAGGCCGTAGGTGTGATGATGGTTTGTCAGGCCGGTCGCGATTTCGAACTCGTTTGCGAACTCCAGCCGATCGAAATCTTCATCGCGCCATTGCCCACGGGCCGCGATGCGGATGTGTAACTGTCGTTTGCCTGTTTGAATGACTTGCATCTCGCCCGGCCGCAGCGGCTTTTGCTTATTCGCTAACCGCATCGCCGATTCGAGGCTGCTGTTGTACAGATCGCACGCGCGGCGGAACTGTGGATCGTAAGGGTTGCGGAACAAGTCGAGGGCGGGATCGAACAGGTAGAGATAGGCATGCGCGACGGCTGCCCCGTACAGGTCGAGAGCGTCCTTCTCGTTGCCAGCCGCTTCAAGCTTCTTGCCTTCGACAAACGAAAGCTCTGCGTACGAGTACGTCTTGTCGGCCGACGGCTCGGCTTGCATCTGCTCGTGCAGTCGCGAGAGCGCCTCGCCGGGCTCCTTCTCAAGCAAGTCTTCCAGGGCGTAGCGACGCAGCAGTTGTTCGGTCCGCTTGGTCGGCTTCGGTCCGGTGCGCGAAACGAGTTCTAGCTGCCGACTCAGTGGATTGCGCGGTTCTTCGCGACGAACCAGATAACTCTTGCTGGCGCAACCGAGCGGAGCGATGCAAGCCACTACAAAGAGTGCGATTACGAGCGATTGCTGCGCACGAAGACCTGTGGGCGGATGCCCAAGAGTCGATCGGTGCGAGTTGGAAGCGGGAGCAATCATCCGTGTACGTCTCGTTGAGCGGTGTCAGTCAGGGTGTGGATCCAAATGGATCTGGCTGCGTAGCTGAATTCGCCGGAATTCTAAAGTTGCAGGGCGTCTGAATTCTGGCGAATTCAGCTACAGGGCTGGTCAGTACGTCACTCCTCCGCGAACGATGAAAGTATCCGAGGGGTCGAAGTTGCCAAGGTTCGACGAGTACTCGACGCTGCGGCCGAAGACATACCCAGCCTCCAAGCGATAACCGGCGCCGCCATCGAGTTTGCGTTCGATGCCGCCGAGGATGCGATAGTCGAGTAGCGTCACCTGGTCGGACAAACCGCTTTCGCGCTCAATCGCCCAAGTGTTGCCGCCGAATTCGGCTGTGACGAACCCCCAGTCCTCAAAACCCTGGCCGACGTTGTAGCGAATCGCCAACTTCGGCTTCGGAAAGATCAATTCAAACTTCGCCCAATCGGCCGGGCACCAGATCGCTCCACCGGCCGGGAGCAGACGAACGTTGTCGCGATTGAGATACAGCACGCCGACGACCAACTGCAGTTCGTCAGGCCTCGCGTCGTAGATCCACAATGCTTTGCCAGTCAGGCGGAAGGCTTTGTCGTGGTCGCCTTCGAAGTCGCTGAAGTAGCTCGGCGCGACGGCAAGCATGAGCGTGTGACGGTGAACAAACGTCGGGAGCCACATGAAGTCGAGGTACGCTTCGTTCAGCCGCGGCGGCAGGTCCGAGCCGGGCGGGCCGCTGGGGCCATCCAGAAAGTCGACGTTGTAGCCGGGAGTGATCAACATCGGCCATTCGCGGATCGGCATCGGCACGGCGACGGTCAGTGCGGTGTCGATTTCCGTGATGCCGAGCTCTCCGACGCCACCGGTTCCGATCCAGGCCGCGCTGAAGCTGAGCTTCTGAAAGAAACCGTTCTTGTATGGGCTGAGCTTCTGCGGGCCGGGCACGCCTTCGTAGTAGTACTCCTCGGAGTAGATCGGTCCCACGCCGCTCTCCGGGAACGCCAGGTCCGGCGGAGGCTCAACGCCGTCAGGCAGTCGTTCCAGTAGGCCCGGCTCGGTCGCGGGCCGCAGCGTCAGGCTGCCGTCCGCCTTCTCAGCCGACGAATTCGTCTCAGGCGAAGCTCGCAACAACGGAACGGTTTGCGTTTCGCCCGAAAGCTCAGGCGGCGGCAACAAAAGCGGAGTGTCCTGGGCCGCAGCGTCGCTCACCAGCGATAGGATGCAAGCGATGACACCCGCCAAGCAAACGACGCAACGCCACGACCGCCGGGCAATGCCTCGCAGCCAATCGCGTTCTTGCATCGCCATCGCCATAAATGCCGCGGTTCCTGAGTGAATTGCAAAGCACGCCAGCCACAGGCCTACCAGGAGAACCCTGCTCGAATCATGAAGCTGTCGTTGAGGTCGGTGTTGTCTTGGGGATTGTTGACGTAGTAGAGCTCGCGCTCGAACACATAGCCGATTTCGCCAAAGCCCATGAAACCACGCGGACCGGTCCATTCGAGACCGAGTGAGACACGGATATCGTTGATGTCGACGCGGTCGCTCGTGTCGTCGGCGCGCTTGATGGTCCAGGCGCCGCCGCCATACTCGCCGGCGACGTACCACCAGACTTCGTAGGCGCCCACGGTCGACAGATACTGCGCGAGCTTCGGCTGCGGGAAGAAAATGTCCCAGCGCACCTGCGGCGATGGCTGCCAGACGAGGCCGCCTGCGGGCAGAATCTTGATATCGTTTCGGTCCAGGTAGATCACACCGAGTTTGAGCGTCAGGGTCGGCGTCAATCGACCGACGCCCAGCAGCAGCCCTTGCAGGCGGATGCTGTCGGTGTTCATCGTTTCGAAGTCGGTGTACACGCCGACTCTCGCTCCCAACTCGGCGCCAATCTGATACTGCGGGTTGGTTTGATACTGGAAATCGAGATAAGCGCTGTAAGCGCTGCCGGGCAGGTCGGCGGCAATGTCGTTGGGGCCATCCCACAGGTGCAAGGCGAACGCCGGACTGATGAACAGCGGCTGGTTGGTTGTCAGGAAGTTCGGCCACGTGAAGGTGACGGCCACTTCGGTGTCGTTAATGGCCAGGTCACGCGGCTCGTCATTGCCGAAGACGTAAGTGTGACGCAGGCGGACATCCTGAATCAACCGGAGCGAGTTGTTGAACTCGTACTGCGGTCCGCCAATGCCATCTGGGAACATGACGTTCGGCGCCTGTGGGTTCGTAGGCACGGGGGGACCGTAGGGCGAACCGTAAGGAACTGCCGGCGGGGCACCATAAGGAGGCG
>Ga0164290_1001044_pt1 | contig 57105 bp, 63 predicted proteins | sample Micstemetagenome_FD_108782 | JGI IMG/M metagenome (GOLD analysis project Ga0164290, IMG submission 108782) | Contaminated culture microbial community from soil near Moab, Utah, USA - Microcoleus steenstrupii SON62 (Illumina Assembly) | ecosystem: Environmental > Terrestrial > Soil > Soil crust...
CCTGGTCGAAGCCGAGGCCGACGAGGATTTCGGCGGCGCGGGCGGGGGCGGCGTCGGCGTCGATCTCGATCAGCCGGGTCCAGATCTCGCCCATCTCCTCGGGCTCGGCGGTGTCCAGCCGGCCCAGCAGGGTGTGACGCTCCTCATCGGCCTCGAGGATGGTTTCGAGCACGCTGACGGGGGTGGCGGGGTGTTCCTGATCGACCGAGCCGATGCGGGCGGTCTTCGGCAGGCTGATCTCGTCGCCGCCGGCGGCCAGTTCGCCGAGGATCAGTTTGAACAGGGTCGACTTGCCGATGCCGTTGCGGCCGACAAGGCCGACTTTCGATCCCGGCGGCAGGCTGACGGAGGCGTCCTCAAGGAACTTTCGCCCCCAGGCGTTGAAGGTCAGGTCGGTGATCTGGAGCATGGTCGGTCGTGATCTCGGGCGGCCGCTGACGCATCAAACCGCCTTGCGGCGCGCGATAGAGGCAAAATTATGTGGCGGTTGGAAACCGGGGAGGGCGCCGCTATAAGCCCGCAACCTTCAATCTCCCAACAAGAAGTCACCTCCATGACCGAACGCACCTTCTCGATCATCAAGCCCGACGCCACGCGCCGCAACCTGACCGGCGCCATCAACGCGGTGATCGAGGGCGCCGGCCTGCGCATCGTCGCCCAGCGCCGCGTCAAGCTGACCGACGCGCAAGCGAAGAAATTCTACGAAGTCCACGCCGAACGGCCCTTCTACGGCGAGCTGGTCGGCCAGATGACCGCCGAGCCGGTCGTCGTCCAGGTGCTGGAAGGCGACAACGCGGTCGCCAAATACCGTGAGGTCATGGGCGCCACCAATCCGAAGGACGCGGCCGACGGCACGATCCGCAAGCAGTTCGCCCTGTCGATCGGCGAGAATTCCGTACACGGCTCGGACTCGATCGAGAACGCCGGCATCGAGATCGCCCAGTTCTTCACGGACGACCAGATCGTCGGCTGACCGGTTCACACTGACAGACCCTCGACGGCCGGATCGGTGACGATCCGGCCGTTTTCGTGTCAGCCTGCCGGCTTCCGGGGGATTCGCGATGAAGGACTACGGCCGCAGGGGGGTGATGCTGGCCGCGACCCTGTCGGCCCTGGCCGGCTATGTCGACGCCGTCGGTTTCATGACGCTCGGCGGCTTCTTCGTTTCCTTCATGAGCGGCAACTCCACCCGGCTGGGCGTCGGCCTGGCCTTGGGCGAGTGGGATCAGGCCGCGATCGCCTTCGGCCTCGTCGCCCTGTTTGTGATGGGGGTGGTGACGGGCGCGACTGTGGCCCGGCGCTTCGGCGAGGAAAGGCGTTCCGCTGTTCTGGCGGTCGAGGCCGGCCTGCTGCTGGTCGGCGCGGGGCTGTGCACCTTCGGCTGGCGCGAACTCGGCATGGTCGCCGTGGTCATGGCCATGGGCGTCGAGAATGCGGTGTTCCAGCGTCAGGGCGATGTCGGGGTCGGCCTGACCTATATGACCGGGACGCTGGTGCGGATGGGGCAACGGATCGCCACGGCGCTGCACGGCGGCGCGCGGTGGGACTGGGTTCCCTACCTGATGCTGTGGGCTGGTCTGGCGCTCGGCGGGGCGATCGGGGCCATCAGCTTCCTGAGGTTCGACGTGCTGGCCTTGTGGCCCGCCTTCGCCGTGGTGGCGGGGCTGGCGCTGGCGGTGCGCCGGGCCGAGGGCCGGTCCGAACCGGCCTGAGGTCAGAACCGCCGGCAGAAATCCGCCAGCACCGCGGGGTAGAGGCCGTGTTCGGCCGCCAGCACCCGCTGGGCCAGCGAGGCCGGGGTGTCGTCTGGCTGGACCGGGACGGCGGCCTGGCCCAGCACGGGGCCGTCGTCGACGCCTTCGGCGACCAGGTGTACGGTGCAGCCGGCCTCGGCGTCGCCCGCCGCGAGGGCGCGCGCGTGGGGGTCCAGGCCCGGGTATTTCGGCAGCAGGCTGGGGTGGATGTTCAGCATCCGTCCGGCCCAGCGTCCTACGAGGAAAGGCGTCAGCAGGCGCATGTACCCGGCCAGGGCCACGACCTCGACGTCGTACGCCTCGAGCACCCTTTGAATGGCCCGCTCGTGCGCCTCGCGGTCTCTTCCGAACGGAGCGTGCTCGATGACCGCCGTGGCGACGCCCTTGGCCTCCGCGACCGCCAGACCGCCCGCGTCGATCTTGTTCGCTACGACCACGGCGACGTCGAAGGGCGCGCTCGCCAGGAGGCCGGCGTCGATCAGCGCCGCCATGTTCGACCCGGCGCCGGAGATCAGGACGGCGACCCTGACACGGGCCGTGCGTGCGTCCGGCATCAGTTCGCCGGGCGGGGAGCCGGGTCGCCGACCGAGACGAAGGATCCGGCGGGGCCAGGGAAAACCACGGGGCTCTCATAGCCGTCATCGGATACGGCCGAGACGCCGAAGAAGAAGTCGTCGATGACGATGTTGCGAAGGACCAGTTCCGTCGCCTGTCCGGCCCAGCGGCTGTGGGTCCACTGCGGGGCGGTGGTCGAACGCCACCAGACGCGATAGCCGGCGGCGCCCGGCACGGCCTGCCATTTGATCGTGGTGTCGGGCTTCACCGCCCCCTCAATGGTGACGCCCAGCGGGCTGGCGGGTGCATTGGCCAGCGCCGCCATCGAGACGATGTTCAGGCGGGCCACCTGTCCGAGATAGGCGAAGTCGACGCCCTCGATGGTATCGCCGTAGTGCACGCCGTCCTCGACGCGCAGGTCCTGGTGCTGGCGGTCGTAGTTTTCGGCGCCTTCCGAAATGCGCACCGCCGGGAAGCCGTGGCGCAGCATCTCGACCTGGTCCCCGCCGCGGCCGAAGCGGTCGGTTCGATAAATCATTTCGACGTCGAAATTGGCGAGGTAGCGGTCCGCCATCCCGTCGACGAACCGGGCGAGGTTGCGGGACGAGGAATCGACCTCGCCGCCGTTGTAGCGCCGCCGTTCTTCCTGGGCTTCGGTCTCGACCGTCTTGGTCCCTTCGGAGAAGACGCGGACGCGGGTGGTGTCGCGCACGCCGGACTGACCCTCCGAATTGCCCACGATGTCGTTGTTCAGATTGGCCTCGACGCGCCAGCCCTGGGCCTGGGCGTAATCCGCCAGGATCTTGCCGCCCAGCAGACCCTGTTCCTCGCCGGACAGGACGGCGAAGACGAGCGTGGCGTCGAACCGGTGTTTCGAGAGGACGCGCGCCGCTTCCAGGACCGCCGCCACGCCCGAGGCGTCGTCATTGGCCCCGGGCGCGTCGTCGGTGAAATTCATCACATCCGTGACGCGGGAGTCGATATGGCCGGAGATGATGATGACGCGGTTCGGATCGCCGGTCCCGCGCTGGACGGCCACCACATTGACCACCTCGGTCGGGGTGGGCACCCGCGGGCCGGTAACGGTATCAGAGGGCGTCACGATCGTGAGGCAACCGCCGCAACCGCGGCCGATCTGCTCAAACTCGGCCTGCGCCCAGCGCCGGGCGGCCCCGATCCCGCGGGTGTCCGATGTGGTTTCCGACAGTGTGTGGCGGGTGCCGAAGCTGACCAGGGCCTCGATGTCGGCGCGCATCCGCTCCGGGCGAATCTCCGTCGCCAGCTGATGCAGCAGGGCCTGTTCCTGGACGGTCTGGGCGGAGACAGGCGACGCCAGAAGCGCTCCGGCCAGGGCGATGGACAGCGCACGCATCGGCGACCTCACAAAACATACGAAGCGTTGACCTTGCCGGGCGGGCGGGATCGGGTCAACGGCCCGGGCAGGGGCTGACGCTTGCGCCGCGCCGAAGCGTCGGAAACAGTAGGGGGTCGCCCCGGAGATCCCCCATGCTTGCCTTCGTCCTCGCCGCGATTCTGGTCACGGCTCCCGCACCTCCGGGCGACAGGACCCGCAGCATCCTGACGGATGTCTGCCTGCCCTATGTGACCGGCGAGACCCGGAACCCGGCGGCGCTGGAGTCTCTGGGCTTCATCGAGACGCCGGCGTCGGAGGCGGACACGCGCACGTTCCAGAGCGAGGATCAGGCCCATCTGCTGCGGCTGACGACCGGGGGCAGCGTCGCAGACGGGAATCTCAACCGGGTCTGCGTGATCCAGGCGCGCCGCGGCGGCTTCGACGGCGCCAGGGCTTCTGTGCAGCCGGTCATGCGCGAGCAAGGCTTTGCGGCTGAGGCAGGCCTGCCGGCGAACCGTCTGGTCTGGACCCGGGGCGGAGTCACCGTCTCACTGCGTCAGAACCCCGGCGCCGCGGCGATCGTACGGGTGACCTTCAGCACTCTCGACGCAGGAGCCTAGGCGGCTTCCAGCTGGCCGCACACGAAGGCGACCTCGCCCGCGCTGAGCAGGGCTTCCAGAACCGGCTCGGCGTTTTCGGGCGCAACCAACAGAATGAAGCCGACGCCGCAGTTGAAGGTGCGGCGGAGTTCGTGGTCCGAGATGCCGCCGGTCTCGCCCAGCCACTGGAACACATGCGGCATCGGCCAGGCGTTCCAGTCGAACGAAGCCTGAAGGCCGTCGGCGATGCAGCGAGGCGGGTTTTCGATCAAGCCGCCGCCCGTGATGTGCGCCGCGCCCTTGATCAGGCCGGCCTTCATCAACGGCAGGACCGGTTTCACGTAGATCCGGGTCGGCTCCATCAGGGCCTGGGCCAGGGTGCGGTCGCGGGCGAAGGGGGCGTCGTCGCCCCACGACAGGCCGGACTTCTCGACCACCTTGCGGATCAGCGAATAGCCGTTGGAGTGCGGGCCCGAGGAAGCCAGGCCGATGATGACGTCGCCCGCCGCCTGACGGTCCAGATAGGGCAGGGCGTGGCCGCGCTCGACCGCCCCCAGCGAGAAGCCGGCCAGATCGTAGTCGCCGCCCTGGTACATGCCCGGCATCTCGGCCGTTTCGCCGCCGACGAGGGCGCAGCCGGCCTGCCGGCAGCCCTCGGCGATGCCGGCGACGACGCGTTTGGCGGCGTCGATCTCAAGCTTGCCGGTGGCGTAATAGTCGAGGAACAGCAGCGGCTCGGCGCCCTGGGCGAGCAGGTCGTTGACGCACATGGCGACCAGATCGACGCCGACGCCGTCATGGCGGCCGGTCTCGATGGCGATCTTCAGCTTGGTGCCGACGCCGTCGGTGGTGGCGACGATCAGAGGGTCCGCGAAACCGGCGGCCTTGAGGTCGAACAGGGCCCCGAATCCGCCCAGCGAGGCCTCGGCGCCGGGCCGGCGCGTCGACCTCGCCAGCGGCTTGATGGCGTCGACCAGCATCTCGCCGGCGTCGATATCCACGCCCGCATCGGCGTAGGTCAGGCCATTGCGCAGCGGATCGGGGGTGTCGCTCATGGGTCACGGGCCTGAATCAGTGGGCGGATTTCTGCGGCGGCTCTTGCCACAACCGCATCGCGCGGGGCTATAGCATCCGAATGACGCCGATCACCACCACCGAGGCGCTTCGCGCATTCTGCGAACGTCTGGCCGACGAGCCCTTCATCACCGTCGACACCGAGTTCATGCGGGAGACGACCTATTGGCCGCGCCTCTGCCTGATCCAGGCGGCCTCGGCCACGGACGCCGCCATCATCGACCCGATGGCCGAGGGGCTGGACCTCGAGCCTTTCCTCGACCTGCTGCGCGATCCGAAGATCATCAAGGTCTTCCACGCCGCCCGTCAGGACACCGAAATCTTCGTCAAACTCGGCGCCATGCCCAAACCCATGTTCGACACCCAGGTGGCCGCCATGGCCGCCGGCTTCGGCGATCAGGTCTCGTACGAGGCGCTGGTGCGCCAGATGCTGCGGCAGGAAGTCGACAAGGGCAGCCGGTTCACCGACTGGGCCCGCCGGCCCCTCTCCGAGGCCCAGCTGGTGTATGCGCTGGGCGATGTGACCCATCTGGCGGCCCTGTATCCCAAGCTGCGCGACCGCCTGCAGAAGGAGGGCCGTCTGGACTGGGTCATGGCGGAGATGGAGGATCTGACCGATCCGGCCCTGTACGACACGGATCCCGACAAGGCCTGGAAACGCCTCAAGCCCAAGAAATTCTCGGCCCGATACCTGTCCGCCTTCGTCGCCACCGCCGTCTGGCGCGAGCGCACGGCCCAGGAGCGCGACCAGCCCCGCGGCAGGATCCTGAAGGACGAGGCCATTGACGAGATCGCGGCGCAAGGGCCGACTGACCCCGACGCCTTCAATCGCCTGCGGTCCGTGCCCAAGGGCTTCGGAGCCTCGCGTCTGGGGCTGGAGCTGTCAGCCGAGTTGAAGCGGGTTCTGGCCGATCCCGAGGCGCATGCGCCCAAGCTGGACCGCCCGGCGCACAACCAGCCGGCGCCGCCGTCGGTGGTCGAGCTGCTGAAGGTCCTGTTGAAGGCCAAAAGCGACAACGCCGGCGTGGCCACCAAGCTGCTGGCCAATGTCGCTGACCTTGAAAAGATCGCGCTGGACGATGCTGCAGACGTCGACGCCCTGAAGGGCTGGCGCCGCCAGCTGTTCGGCGAGGACGCGCTGAAGCTCAAACGCGGCGAAATCGCCCTGGTCCTGAACGGCGCCCGGGTCGAGGTGGTGGAGATCGAGTAGGTTCCAGGTTCCAGGTTCCAGGTTCTAGGGGCTAAAGCACGGTGGACTTTGCGGCTCCCTAGCCCTAGCCCCTAGAACCTGATCCCTCGTCGCCGTCAGCCCACCGTCGCCTTGACGATCTTGCCCGGCGAACGCGGCGGTTCGCCCTTGGGCAGGGCGTCGACGTGGTTCATGCCTTCGATGACCTCGCCCCAGACGGTGTACTGGCCGTCGAGGAAAGAGGCGTCGTCCAGGCAGATGAAGAACTGGCTGTTGGCGCTGTTGGGGTCCGAGGTGCGGGCCATGGAGCAGACGCCGCGGGCGTGGCGCTCTTTCGAAAACTCGGCCTTCAGGTTCGGCTTCCGCGAGCCCGAGGTGCCGGTGCCGGTCGGATCGCCGCCCTGGGCCATGAAGCCCGGAATGACGCGGTGGAAGACCACGCCGTCGTAAAAACCCTCGCCGGCCAGCTCGGTGATGCGGGCGACATGGCCGGGGGCCAGGTCAGGACGGAGCTTGATAACGACGTCGCGGTCCTGGCCGTCGCCGGTGTCGAGGGAGAATGTCAGGGTCTGGTCGGCCATCGGCGCGCTCCTTGTGAATTGTCGCGGGTCCATAGCCCGCAAACCCGCTGACGGCTATGTGGATGCGATGACCGACGAAGAAAAGCCCGCTGAACGCAGACGGATGGTGCGGCCGCCTTCGGGCGGGACCGCCGCCGGGCGCGGCATGGGCACGAAGATGAAGACGGCGGACACCAAGTCCATGTCCAGCCAGCAGTGGATCAAGCGCCAGCTGTCCGACAAATGGTCCGAGAAGGCCCGGGCCGAGGGCTGGCGCAGCCGCGCGGCCTTCAAACTGCTGGAGATCGACGACCGGTTTCACCTGATCCGGCAGGGCAGCCGGGTCATCGACCTGGGCGCCGCGCCCGGCGGCTGGGCCCAGGTGGCGGTCAAGCGCGGCGCGGTTTCTGTGGTCGGGGTCGACCTTCTGCCGGTCGAGCCGGTGCCCGGGGCCATCATGATCCAGGCCGACTTCACCCACCCCGGCGTGGACCAGCAGATGATGGACCTGCTGGGCGGCGCGCCCGATCTGGTGCTGTCCGACATGGCCCACAATACGGTCGGGCACCGCCAGACCGACCACCTGAAGATCATCGCCCTGATCGAGATCGCCGCCGATTTCGCGATCCGCACGCTGAAGCCGGGTGGGCATTTCGTGTCGAAGAATTTCCAGGGCGGCGACGCCGGCGGGGTGCTGGCGCGCTTGCGCGCCGAATTCGAGACGGTCAAATACGTCAAGCCGGAGTCGAGCCGGAAGGACAGCGCCGAGGTGTTTCTCGTGGCGATGAACCGCAGATGAGCCTGACGGCCCTGGCCCTCGCCGTCGCCTTGCAGACGCCCGGGGTCGTGACGTCGACGCCCGTCGGGGATCTGATCGGCCTGACCCCGTCCGAGACCGCCGCGCGACTGGGCGCGGCGCCCGATCCGGCCGCGGCTGAGGCGCTGCGGATCGTCGACGGCGACCGGATCGTGGAAATTCACCCGATCCAGCGGTTCTGGCGGGAACCCGCCATACACGGCGATCTGGGCGTCCGGCCCGACAGGGTGATCTGCCTCTCGGGCGTCGTGCCCCCGGCGGACGATCCTGAGCCGGGCGCGTCTCGCTCGCTTCTGGCGGGCAGCCGGGGACAGCTGGTATTCGTCGACGGCCGGCTCCGCTCCGTGCACCTCACGCCGCCGCGTAGCGACAGCCGGCCCGCGCCGCGGAATGCGAGGCAGGGGCGGGCGTTCAGCCGGAGCCGGGCGCAGGGCTCGCCGTGGCCGGTTTCGCCAGGCCGCCTGCCGGTCAGCGACGAGGCCGCGGCGGTCGCCCGCCTCGGTCCGGCCGTCGGTGCTGACTTCGTGATGCGCAGCGATTGCCGGCCCGTGTCCGACGGATCGACGTCGCCGAACAGCGGCGACTGGGCCCTCGCGCTGGCCGGAGCGATGACCTTGTGGCCGGTGTACGCCGTGACCCAGCCTTTCGCCGCGGCCGAGCACGAGCGGGCGGAACGCGAGGGCGGGGCGCTGCTGGCGCGATTCGAGGCCGGCGCGACCTTGCCGCAAACCCCGGAAGACATGGCGCGCGGTCAACGGGGGGGCCGGGTGTTTCGCGATCAAGCGGATCCGGCCTTCGCCGTCGTCGCCATCAAGGTGGGGCGGCGCGGGAGCGTGCCGGGTCTGGCGCTGGTCGGCGTCCGCGACCGCCGCGTGGTCTGGGTGGCGGGTCCCGGGGCGACGGGACGGCTCGGCCTCTCAGACGCCCTTTGTCTGAACGCCGGCGGCTTGCTGGACGATGCGCGAGCGGGCTGTTCGGACTACGGCTACCGCCCCTGAGCCTCAGGCCGAAGCCATCTCCGCCGCCCTCGCAGCCTTCCGGGCTTCAATTCGCGACCAGATCCGGTCGTGGACGGTGAAGAAGACCGTCTGCACCAGAGGCTCGATGATGCCGATGGCCAGGGCGACGCGCCAGTTCTGGGTCAGGGCGAAGGCGACGGCCACCGCCACCACGAAATGCATCACCCCGTAGGTGACGGACTTCACCGCGATCTGCTTGAACGAGCGGGGCAGGGCGTGGCTGTGGCCGTGGTGGCCATGCGAGCGGCTCTGCTCCTCGGGCGCCATGATCTGCAGACGGGCGGTGAAGGCCTCCGAGGCCTCCTCGAGGCTCGACAGCATCCGCCGGTGCTCGATCCTGTGCCAGACGCGGTCGTGGATCGAATAGGCGATGGTCTGGAAGAAGGGCTCGACCACCCCCACCGCCAGCGCCAGCCGCCAGTCGCGCGTGATGGCGAAGGCCACGAGAATCGCGACCACCAGGTGCATCACGCCATAGCTCGCGATCTTGAGCGCGAGGCGGCGGGCGGTGCTGATGAGCGTGCGGACCATGGGTCTCCCAATGTGGGGCCGGCGCCGCATCCGGCAAGCCAATTGTTCTTATCGGCACGATAAGGGCGGGGAGGCCTTGCGGTTCCACGCCGCACACCGCTATACGCGGCCCGCAAAACGGAGACTCCTCATGGAGATACGCGAAGGGCTCACCTTCGACGATGTTTTGCTGGAACCCGGCCCGTCAGAGATCATGCCCGCCGAAGCGGATGTCTCGACGAAGCTGACCCGCGACATCAGGCTGAACATCCCGCTGACCTCGTCCGCCATGGACACGGTCACCGAAAGCCGGCTGGCCATCGCCATGGCCCAGGCCGGCGGTCTGGGCATCCTCCACCGCAATATGACGGTCGAGGAACAGGCCGATCAGGTCCGCGAGGTCAAACGCTACGAAAGCGGCATGGTCATCAATCCGGTGACCATCACCCCGCAGACGACGCTCGGTGAAATTCGCGCCATCGTGGCCAAGAAGAAGATTTCGGGTTTCCCGGTTGTCGATCCCTCCAGCGGCAGGCTGGTCGGCATCCTGACCAACCGCGACATGCGGTTCGACACCGATCCGAACCGCAAGGCCATCGAGCTGATGACCACGGGCGATCTGGTCACGGTGCGCGAGGGCGCCGGCCGCGACGAGGCGCGGGCCCTGCTGCGCGATCGCAAGATCGAGCGGGTGATTGTGGTCGACGAGGCGTATCGCGCCACCGGCCTGATCACGATGAAGGACATTGAGAAGGCCCAGGCCCATCCCCACGCAGCCAAGGACGATCAGGGCCGGCTGCTGGTCGGCGCCGCCTCGACCGTCGGCGACGCGGGCTATGAGCGGGCCATGGCCCTGGCCGAGGCCGGCGTGGATGTGGTCGTCATCGACACCGCCCACGGCCACTCGATCCAGGTCAGCCGTGTGGTCGAGCGGATCAAGCGCGAGTCCAACCGCATCCAGATCATCGCCGGCAATGTCGCCACCCATGACGCCGCCCGCGCCCTGATCGACGCGGGCGCCGACGCCGTCAAGGTCGGCATCGGTCCTGGCAGCATCTGCACCACCCGCATCGTCGCGGGCGTCGGCGTGCCCCAGTTGACCGCCATTATGGAAGCCGTCCGGGCCGCGAAGGACTCGGGCGCGCCGGTCATCGCGGACGGCGGGATCAAATATTCGGGCGACCTGGCCAAGGCCATCGCCGCGGGGGCATCCTGCGCCATGATGGGCTCGATGTTCGCCGGCACGGACGAGAGCCCTGGCGAGGTCTTCCTGTACCAGGGCCGATCCTACAAGTCGTACCGCGGCATGGGCTCGGTCGGGGCCATGGGGGCCGGCTCGGCCGACCGGTATTTCCAGAAGGAAGTCGAGGACAGCCAGAAGCTGGTGCCCGAGGGCATCGAGGGCCAGACGCCGTACAAGGGGCCGATCGCCCCGGTGCTGCACCAGATGGTCGGGGGGTTGCGGGCGGCCATGGGCTATGTCGGAGCCGCCACCATCGCCGACCTGCAGGAGCGGGCTCGCTTCGTCCGCATCACCGGCGCCGGGCTCAGAGAGAGCCACGTCCATGACGTGATGATCACAAGGGAAGCGCCGAACTATCGGCAGGGATGAGCGGGGAGGCTCAGGCCATGGATATGACGCCGGAATTCATCATGCTGGCCTTCACCCTGATCCTGGCGCTGGTCCAGATCGGGGCGGCGGGGATGGCCCGCACCGCCGAACTGGGCGGCAAGTGGAACGCGGGGCCCCGGGACGGCGAGGCGCCGCCGCCGGGGAAGCTGGCCGGTCGGCTGATGAGGGCGCAGGCCAATCTGTTCGAAACCCTGCCGATCTTCGCGGCCGCCGTGATCATGGCGCATATCGCCGGTAAGGACGGCCTGCTGACCATGATCGGCGCCCACCTCTACTTCTTCGGGCGGCTGATCTATTTGCCGCTCTACGCCTTCGGCGTTCCCTATGTCCGCTCGCTGGTCTGGCTGATCGCCGCCGGCGGCCTCGTGACGATCCTCGTCGCCCTGTTTCTCTGAAAGCCCGCCTTGACCCCAGCCGCCCGCCTCGCCGCCGCCGCCTCCGTTCTGGACAGCATCGCCCAGGGGCGCGCCCCTGCCGAGGTGGTGATCAAGGCCTGGGGCGCCGCCAACCGCTATGCCGGGTCGGGTGATCGCCGAGCCGTGGCCGAGCGCGTCTATCAGGTGCTGCGCGCGCGCGGCCGGCTGGTCGCCGCCATGGGCGGACGCGAGGACGGACGGGCGCTGGTTGTCGGCGCGCTGGCCTTCCTCGACAGGCTGTCGCTGGAGGAGATCGAGGCGCTGCACTCGGGCGAGGGCTATGGCCCGCGTCCGCTGTCGAAACAGGAACGCGCCCGGATCGCGGCGGGGGAGGGCGACCTGCCCGAAACCGCGACCGACCTGCCGGCCTTCGTGGTTGAGGACCTGAAGGCGAGCTTCGGCGAGCGCTGGAGCGAGGAGGCGGCCGGACTGATGGCGCGGGCACCGGTCGATCTGCGCGTGAACACGGCCAAGACCACGGTCGAGGCCGCCCGGGCCGAGCTGAAGGCCGTCGGCCTGACGCCCGAACCGACGCCCTGGTCCGCCGTCGGCCTGCGCCTTCCGTCCGAGCCGGCGCCGAACGTCCAGGCGCTGGACGCCTTCCATTCCGGCCGGATCGAGATCCAGGACGAGGGCAGCCAGCTGACCGCATGGCTGGCCGGAGCCGGGCTGTTGTTCACGCCGGACAGCGTGGTCGTCGACTATTGCGCCGGCGGCGGCGGCAAGACGCTGGCGCTGGCGGTGCAGGGCCTGCCCGCGGCCGATCCGGCCCGGGTGGCCGCGCCGAGCCCGGCCGGCTGGTCGCCGACCGGGGCCGACGAACTGGCGGCGGCGAAGGCGAAGCCGGCGGCCGCGCCGATGCGGCTGATCGCCTGCGACGTGGTGCAGAAGCGGCTCGACAACATCCGCCCGCGCCTGGCCCGCGCCGGCGTCGCCGCCGACCTGCGGCTGATCGGCCAGAACGGCGGCGGGGTCGAGGAATTCAACGGCAAGGCCGACCTCGTCTTCGTCGACGCGCCATGCAGCGGCTCGGGCGCCTGGCGGCGTCGGCCCGAGGACGCCTGGCGGCTGAAGGCCGACGAGATCGAGCGGCTGCACGCCCTGCAACTGCGCATCCTCGCCCAGGCGGCGGCGCTGGTGAAACCGGGCGGACGGCTGGTATATGTCACCTGCTCGATCCTGAGCCGCGAGAATGAGGCCGTGGCCGACGCTTTCGAGGCGGCGCACGCCGGCTTCCGTCCGCTGCCGGTGGCCGATGTTCTCGCCGCCGATACGCTGACCGAGGCCGCCCGCACGCGGTTGTCGGAGGCGGCGACGGGCGGTCGGGTGCGGCTGTCGCCGGCCTCGACCGGCACCGACGGCTTCTTCGTGGCCCTCTACGAGCGGCGGGCGTGAGCCGGGACTGGTCCCTTTCCCGCTTCGGTCCAAAGACCGCCCTCTGCGTCATCGCCGCCGAGCCCGAATACGGCCCGGCGCTGCGCGGCCGAATCCGTCCGCTGATCACCGGCGTCGGGCCCGTCGAGGCTGCGGCCGCCGTCGCCCATGCGCTGGCCCTGCTGCAGGCCAAGGGCGACCTGCCGGACCTGATCGTCTCGCTGGGCTCGGCGGGGTCGCGCACGCTCGACCACGCCCGCGTCTACCGGGTGACCGGGGTCAGCTATCGCGACATGGACGCCAGCGTTCTGGGCTTTCCGAAGGGGGAGACGCCGTATCCCCGGCTGGCCGCCGTCCTGCCGTTGGCGGAGGGACCGGCCGTCCTGCCGACGGCGCGGCTGGCCACCGGGGCCAGCGTGGTCTCCGGCGCCGCCTATGACGCCGTCGACGCCGACATGGTCGATATGGAGACCTTCGCCGTGGTCCGCGCCGCCGCCCGCTTCGGCGTGCCGGTGATGGGCCTGCGCGGCGTGTCGGACGGCCGCACGGACCTGAGCGCCCTCGAGCACTGGACCGACGCCCTGGCCGAGATCGACCAGCGGCTGGCCGAAGCGCTCGACCTGTTGCATGACCATTTCACGCCTGCCGAAACGGAGCCCGCATGACCGTCCCCGCTGATCACCAGAAGGTCCTGATCGTCGACTTCGGCAGCCAGGTCACCCAGCTGATCGCGCGGCGCCTGCGCGAGGCCAACGTCTATTGCGAGATTCACCCGTTCAACAAGGCCGAGACGGTCGTCGATGAGATGAAGCCCCAGGCGATCATCCTGTCCGGCGGACCGGCCAGCGTGCTGGAGGCCGACAGTCCCCGGATCGGCCGCAAGCTGTTCGACCTCGGCCTGCCAATGCTGGCCATCTGCTACGGCCAGCAGCTGTTGTGCGACGTGCTGGGCGGCAAGGTCGAGGGCGGCCATCATCGCGAGTTCGGCCGGGCCGAGATCGTCATCGCCGACGAGACTCCGCTGTTCGCGGGCATCGGCGCCGTCGACCACCGTGAACCGGTCTGGATGAGCCACGGCGACCGCGTCGCCGCCATACCCGAGGGCTTCAGGGTGATCGCCACCTCGGCCGGGGCCCCGTTCGCGGCCATCGCCGACGAGGCGCGCAAGATCTACGCCGTCCAGTTCCATCCCGAGGTCCATCACACGCCGCGGGGGACGGAGATCTATCGCAACTTCCTGTTCGGAATCGCCGGTCTGAAGGGCGACTGGACCATGGCCGCCTATCGCGACGAAAAGATCGCCCGGATTCGGGAACAGGTCGGCACAGCGAAGGTGATCTGCGGCCTGTCAGGCGGCGTCGATTCCTCGGTCGCGGCGGTGCTGATCCACGAAGCCATCGGCGAGCAGCTGACCTGCGTCTTTGTCGACACCGGCCTGCTGCGCAAGGACGAGGCGACCCAAGTCACAACCCTGTTCCGGGAACACTACAACATTCCGCTGGTGCACGTTGATGCGTCGAAGGAATTTCTAGGCGAGCTCGCCGGCGTCTCGGACCCCGAGACCAAGCGCAAGATCATCGGCCGGGTGTTCATCGAGATCTTCGACCGCGAGGCCCACAAGGTCGAGGGCGCCGAATTCCTCGCCCAGGGCACCCTCTATCCCGACGTCATCGAGAGCGTCTCCGCCTCGGGTGGTCCGTCGGCGGTGATCAAGAGCCACCACAATGTCGGCGGCCTGCCGGACTTCATGAAGCTGAAGCTGGTCGAGCCGCTGCGCGAACTGTTCAAGGACGAGGTCCGCGCCCTGGGCCGCGAGCTGGGGCTGACCGACGCCTTCGTCGGACGTCACCCGTTCCCGGGGCCGGGCCTGGCCATCCGCATCCCAGGCGAGATCACGCCGGAGGCGGTCGAGACCCTGCAGCAGGCCGACGCCATCTATCTGGAGGAGATCCGCAAGGCGGGCCTCTACGACAGCATCTGGCAGGCCTTCGCCGTCCTGCTTCCGGTGAAGACGGTCGGCGTCATGGGCGACGCGCGCACCTATGAAAAGGTGCTGGCCCTGCGGGCCGTGACTTCGACCGACGGCATGACCGCAGACTTCTTCGAATTCCCGTGGGACGTGCTCGGCCGCTGCGCCACGCGGATCGTCAATGAGGTCCGCGGGGTGAACCGGGTGGTCTATGACGTGACCTCCAAGCCGCCGGGGACGATCGAGTGGGAATAGGCCGGGCCTGATATCGTCGGTGAACCTTCAAGCCGCTCCGGCAGAACAAGCTGTTTCTGTACAGTCCGCGTTGATTTTGTGCAGAATGAGCGTATTTTGACGTCATAGGAGCTACTGATGTCATCCCTGCTGAAAGTCCTGGAAACCTCCACTCCCACGTCGGCTCATTCGGTGGAGCTCCTCGAAATCCGCGAGCTGCTGGAGTCTGGCGCGGACCCGCAGATCGAGATCGTTGGCGCGACCGAGGCCCGCAGCGAATTTCGTCAGCTTCGCAAACGGGCTCAGGATGGCTACGTCGCCGTGATTGCGCCGCGAGGGAAGGTCGGCACCCTGGCCACCACGACGATCATGATATCCGCGGAGAGGCTGATTGGCCTGCTGGCGGATGTGCAGGCCAAGCTTGAGCAGCGACCGGAACGGCGGCGCGCGGACGCGATCCTTGCCCAGTTGGAGACCGATCCCGCAGAGTTCGGCGAGTTGGGTCTTCGCCGTTTTGCGACGGAAGAGACCCAGGGCGGTCTCGGACATGCGCCCTACTAGGATCGGGCGCCGATGTCGCGGTACCTGATCAGCACTCGCGTCCTGCTGGACTTGGCCAAACCCGATGCGGAGAACCGCGCGAGGCAATGGCTCATGAAAGCGTCTGACCGCGACATTGCCGAGACGGACCTCTACATTTCCGCCGCGACGGCGATGCGACTGCCCCTGCAGATCGAAGGGGACATCGCGCGCGCCCAGAAGGGCGAGCTTCCACCGCCGCCGACCGTGGACCAGTTGCGACTTCTTCAGCGCAACATCAACAAACTCATCGGCGAGTACGAGGCGCGCGAGCGCATCGTGGCGATGGACTACAGTATCGCGCGTCGCTGGGGCGGTCTGCTTGATACGCGGCTCAGCTACCGGGAGGCCAACGGATCAGTGGCGGAAATCGGCAGCGTCGAAAAGGTCGAGATCGCCACGGCGACTGAAGGCCTGAACGGTGTGTCGTTCACCTACGTGGCCTATGCTCAGGAGGCCTATGCGACGATCCCCGGACTGGTCGTCGAGACGCCCTGAGACCGCAGGAGGGGGCATGACTTCGCCTGGAGAACTCGAACGGAGCGATCGCCGCCCCCGTCGCAACCAGATTCTCGCCCTGAGCGGCGGGGGTTACAGAGGCCTTTACACCGCCGCCTTCCTCGAGCGCTGCGAAGCGCATTACGGGCGGACCTGCCGGGAGCAGTTTGGCCTCATCGCCGGCACGTCGATCGGCGCCCTGCTTGCCGCCGGTCTGGCGTGCGGGGTCAAGGCTTCGGTGCTCACCGCCAAGATGCAGGAGCACGGGCCGAAGATCTTCAGCCGGCGCCCGAGACGCCTGCCCAGGCGCTTTTTTCATTCTGCGCCCTTCGACAGCCGTGCTGTTCAGGCCGCGATCACTGACGTGCTGACCGAAGAGGTGGCTCAGACCCCTCTTTCCAGGATCAGCACGCCGCTGCTGATCACGGCAGTCAGGGCCACCACCTGGACGCCGGCGATCTTCCGCTCGCGAGGTCTGGCCGGGAAGGAGGCTTCAAACACGACGCTACAGGATGCGATTCTCGCCAGCGCGGCCGCGCCGACCTTCTTCCCGCTCTGGCGGATCGGCCAGGAAGACTATGCCGACGGCGGGCTGATCGCGAACGCGCCGGATATCGCAGCATTGATCGCCGCCTTGCGGGATCTCAGCTTCGCACGCACCTCGACGTACATGCTTTCGATCGGCACTGCGGGATCGCGCGCCGGTCTGCCGCATAGCGCCAATGTCCCCAGCCCCGGCGTCCTGCAGTGGTTCTTTACGCGCCATCTGATCCAGATGACGATGGGCGCACAGGAGGCTATGGCCATTGGCCACGCCCGGGACCTTCTCGCCAGCCGCTATCTGCGCGTCGATGGAAGCCCGACCGATGCTCAGGCCAGGGTCATAAAGGACCTCGATCGCGCCGACCGAAAAGCCACCCAGGCGCTGCTGGGCTTGGCGGAGGCGTCGTTCGTCGAGCATCGGGGCAGAGCCAACGGTCTCGACGACTGTTTCGCCTGAGAGTCGCCCGCCGTCGGAGGAGCGGCCGCGACGCTCCCCCATGTCATAAGAGGCGCAAATCGAGGGGGTCTCCACATGCTTCGCCATGCGCTCTTCCCGGGCGCAGGACTTCACGCCCTGGCCTTCGCCGGCCCGGGCCTCGCCCAGACTTCAGCTCCCGAGGCGACCGCCCATGAAGAGGTGATCGTCACGGCCAACTGTCTGTGAGCCGGTCGTGACCCTGGCGTTCGTGGTGGCGCGGTTCTGGGAAACGCTTCGGGTGCGGCGGTCGTTAGGCGGACATGGCTCCCGACGTCTTCGACAATCCCGCCGATCGCGTCGCTCGCGACCTGATCGGCGCGACCCTGCTGGTCAATGGCGTCGGCGGCCGGATCGTCGAGACCGAGGCCTATGACGCGATGGATCCCGCGTCGCACAGCTTCCACGGCCGGACCGCCCGCAACGCGCCGATGTTCGGCCCGCCCGGCCGCGCCTACGTCTACCGCATCTATGGCCTGCACTGGTGCTTCAACGTCGTCTGCGACGCGGGGCGACAGGGCAGCGCCGTCCTGATCCGCGCCATCGAGCCGACGGCGGGCCTCGACCTGATGCGCACCCGGCGCGGCGTCGCCTCGGACGCCGACCTGTGTTCGGGCCCCGGCAAGCTCTGTCAGGCGCTGGCGATCGACGGACGGTTCAACGGCGCCGTGGCGACGGTTGCTCCATTCCAACTGCTGAAGCCGGAGGCTGGCTGCGTAGTGGTTGAAGGGCGTCGGGTCGGCATCCGCTCGGGCGTCGACACACCGTGGCGCTTCGGCGAAGCGGGATCGCGGTTCCTCAGCCGCCCGATGGAGGCCGCGCCGGCGTGACGGAGGTGCTGGCAGCGACGCCCATGGAGGCGAAGTCGGCCAAGGCACTGCCGGTGGGGCCGGGCTGGTGGTACGAGCCGAAATGGGACGGTTTCCGCTGCCTCGCCTTCCGGTCCGGCGACCGCATCGAACTGCTGGCCAAGTCGGGCAAGTCCCTGAACCGCTTCTTTCCTGAGGTAGTCGAGCGCCTCCGCGCCGTGCCTGCGCAAAGTTTCGGGCTCGACGGGGAATTGCTGGTCCGGATCGGTAGCGACTGGTCTTTCGAGGCCCTGCAGGCCCGTCTTCATCCGGCGGAGTCGCGGATCCTTCGCCTCGCCGCCGGGACGCCTGCGACCTTCACCGTTTTCGACATGCTCGTAGATGTGGACGGACGGGATCTGCGGGATCAGCGTCTCAGCCGCCGCCGCGAGCGTCTGGCGGCGTTCACAGCCGCCCACGGCGACGCCCGACTGGCAATGAGCCACGGCTCCGACGATCCTGGCCAGGCCCAGGCGTGGCTCGACGAGGGCCGGCTCGAAGGCGTCGTCGCCAAGCGGCTCGACGGCTTCTACGTCGAGGGTGCGCGCGCCATGATCAAGGTCAAGCGGCTGAGGTCGGCGGACTGCGTCGTCGGCGGCTTTCGTTACGCCAGCAACAGCCGGCTCGTGGGTTCGCTTCTTCTTGGTCTCTATGACGACGACGGCCGGTTGAACCATGTCGGCTTCACCTCCGGCTTCGCCGGTCTGGACAAGGCCGGACTGACGGCCCGCCTCGAGGCTCTGACCGGCGGCCCGGGCTTTACGGGCCGCGCGCCGGGCGGGCCCAGCCGGTGGGCGACCGACCGGTCGGCCGCCTGGGAGCCGCTTCGGCACGAGATGGTGGCGGAGGTGACCTTCGATCATGTTTCGGACCAGCGCTTCCGGCACGGGACCGGCCTGCTGCGTTTTCGCCCGGACAAGGCCCCGGACCAGTGCCGCATGGAGCAGCTGGATCAATGAGCGAGGATATCCGCCTCAGCGTCGCGGCGACCGGAAAGCGGCGGATGGGCTCGTCCGGGGGTCAGCGCATCAAGGCGTCCGCGACCCGCGGCGCCAGCCTGCGGGCGATGATCTCGACCGCGCGGGCGTTGGGGTGGATCCGGTCCGGCAGGGCGAAGGCCGGGTTCAGGGCGACGCCCTGCAGCAGGAAGGGATCCAAAGCCGCGCCGTGGCGGCGCGCGACCTCCCGGAACAGGCCGTCGAAGGCTGCAGCGTAAATTCCGAACCAGGGCGGCGCTCGCATGCCGCAGACCATGGCCGGGATCGCGCGCGCCGCGAGGCGGGCGAGGATGGCGTCGAGGTTCTCACGGATCCGCTCGGTTGCGATCAACTGCATCATGTCGTTGGCTCCGAGCGCGACGATGCAGAGCCTCGTGTCGGCCGCAACATCGCGGTCCACCCTGCGCAGACCATCGGCGGTGGTGTCGCCCGAGACGCCGGCGTTGGTGACGGTGGCGGGCTGGTTCAGTCGTTTCAGCTCCGCCTCGAGACGGACGGGCAGGGCCTCGCCGGCGCGAAGCCCGTATCCGGCTGTGAGGGAATCGCCAAGCATGGTGATGCGCGGCGCGGTCACGCCGCCTGGTCCAGAACGACGGGCTCCATCGCGACCCCGGGCGACGGGCTGGCCAGGACCGCGACGAGGCGTTCGCCCTCGTACAGGCTGACGGTTTCAAACCCCGGCCACGCGGTGGCGAGGGCGGCCATGGCGTCCCGCGCGCGGGTGTCGTCAGCCGCGTCGACCGCGGCGATCTCGCGAACCGGGACGCCGGGCATGTTTACGATGCAATAGTAGGAAATCACTGGACTCTCTCGCCATGCGGCCCCGGAAACGACGCGACGTCCGAAGGGTTCCGGCAAGAGGGCAGGCGGGTCAGCGGGAGGAACGGCGGGCCGCGCGTCTGCTCTCCACACCCATTGCAGTCATCTGTTGGTCGAGGTTTAGTGCTGCAAGGCAGGACGCGCATGGTTGTCGCTTTGCGGGCTTTTCAGCATCGCCGCCTGTCAGAGCCCGAGCCCACCCCCGGACGCCGGGGGCTTTTTCGCCCGCAAAGGTTCTGTCGCCATCGATGCTTTGTCCGTGACCTCGGACGGAAACACGAGGTATTTCCGGACCACGGTCGCTTTCGATGTGCTGACCGCCGACGGCGTGGACTACCTTGTCGGAACGCAAACGCTCGACTGCGCCGCCCGCACCATCCAGAGTTTGAAGACTACCAGCTACACCGTAGACGGCGCCCTGGTCGCGACGAGCCAAACCGTCATGCCTGCCTCTCGCATAGAACCCGGCACCGTGAACGAGACCATAGAGAGGGCCGTCTGTGACGGCATTTGGGAAAGGACGACCGGCTTTTCCGATCCCCTTCAGTTTATAGCGGCCTCACGGCGAACTTTCGCAACTCAACCCTGACACGGCCAATGTCCCACGGCGCATGAGTTCATCGCGCGAACCTCGCGATTTCCGGCTTCAGCGCGCTGGTCATAGCCCAACCTCGCCCCGGACAAGGCTACAGACCCCCCCCCTCACATCAGCATCCGGTTGTCCGGTTCCAGGTTTCGGTCGACAGTCCGCTCCCGATCCGAAGCAGACATTGCAATCACGGATGACCTGACAGATCGTCGGTGAGTTCCAGAAACAATCGAGCATGGGCTGATGAGAGCTGCAGCATTGCCCAGCATTATAGCGGCCGGCGCCGCCGCCGTGGGTTTGACGAGCTGCGTGGGAATCTTGAAGCATGACCCTATGGTCCCTGATCGCTTTGGGGCGGAGCGCGCATCAGAAGCGGCAAGACGCTCCAGCTATATTCAGGGCAGGGAGCGTCTCCGCGTCGATACGGAGCGACGGTTTGCGGATATGTTCGGCGGGACCGTAGGCCCACGGACATCGGGGCAGCCGGCGGAAGAGTTTTGGGGGCTCCGGGGATGCTTGAAAACGGGTCAGGTCTTCGCATTGACCGATATCGACATCCGGGATGACGCAGTTTGCGGAACCGTTGGGGGCGAAAGGCAATGTATTGCCTATTCGCAAATGAGTGCGATTGGGTTGCCTCGGGACGCCACGGTCATCGGATACTTCCCCGTCATCCAAGACCTGGTCTGTGACGCGGGGGACGTCAGCTCTCCGTCTTCACACGCCCGCTGACTACCCTTTGCGGACCGTCGTGAGTTCCGCTCTGGGGGCAGCCCGGCAAGGACCGCTTTTCGCCCTGGGGTCCAGGACGGCGTCCGACCCATAGCAGACGTTCAGCGCAGATGGACCCCGCCGCCATTTCTCACCAAGCAGATTGCCATCGTTCGACTATTCTCGTAATAACGAATAATGGACAACAAGCATGCTGTCAGATGCTTCTCAGCGTTGGGTCATCCCCGTCGGCTGGAGGTTCTTCGACTGCTGGTCAGACACGCTCCCGGCGGCCTTCGAGCCGGGGACATCGCCCAAGCGTTCGATCAGCCCGCCAGCACCATGTCATCCCACCTGAGGATTTTGGGGGAGGCGGAACTGGTCTGCTCCGAACGCAAAGGCAGGGAAATCTACTTCGCCCCGGACATTGATCGACTGCGGGGTCTGGTCCTTTTCCTCGTCGCGGACTGCTGCGGAGGAGAGGCGGTCAGGTGCGAGCCTTTGCTGGCCGAACTCCTTCCCTGCTGCCCCTGAGAACCCATGGACATCGTCATCTATCACAACCCCGCCTGCGGGACCTCGCGCAACGCCCTGGCCCTGATCCGTCACGTCGGGATCGAGCCGCACGTCGTCGAGTATCTGAAGACCCCGCCATCGCGGGCGATGGTCGCTGAGCTGGCGGCCCGGACAGGTCAGCCGCTTCGGACGCTCCTGCGCGAGAAGGGCTCCCCGTATGCGGACCTCGGCTTGGGCAATGCCTTGCTGACCGACGAACAGCTCCTGGACGCCATAGAGGCTCACCCCATCCTGCTGAACCGGCCCATCGTGGTGTCGCCGCTCGGGGTCCGGCTGTGTCGTCCGTCCGAGGTGGTGCTGGACCTGCTGCCCGCGGACGGCCTCAGGCCCTTCGTCAAGGAAGACGGCGAGGTCGTCGTCGACCAGACAGGGCGGAGGGTCCAGTGATGGTCGACACCCCTGTCGTCTACAACGACACGCCGCGTCGGCTATCCTTTCTGGACCGCTGGCTGACGCTCTGGATCTTTGTCGCCATGGCTCTGGGGGTGCTGCTCGGCACCGTCATTCCCGGGCTGCCCGTCTGGCTGGACAGCCTGTCCGGATCGACGAATATTCCCATCGCCATCGGTCTGATCCTGATGATGTATCCGCCGCTTGCGAAGGTGAGATACGAGGAACTGCCGCGCGTGTTCGCCGACAAGCGGGTGCTGGCTCTTTCGCTGTTCCAGAACTGGGTTCTCGGCCCTGTGCTGATGTTCGTGCTGGCCGTGATCTTCCTCCGCGATCAACCGGAATACATGACGGGGGTGATCCTGATCGGGCTGGCCCGGTGCATCGCAATGGTGCTCGTCTGGAACCAGCTTGCGAGAGGCGACAACCAGTATGTCGCGGGGCTGGTCGCCTTCAACTCGGTTTTCCAGATCGTCTTCTTCAGCGCCTACGCCTGGTTCTTCCTGTCCTTCCTGCCGCCGCTGTTCGGGCTGCAGGGCAGCGTCGTGGATGTGAGCTTCTGGACCATCGCAGGCGCGGTCCTGCTCTACCTCGGTCTGCCGTTCCTCGGCGGCTTTCTGACCCGTCGCACGCTCATCGCGCGCAAGGGGGCCGACTGGTATGAGCGCCGCTTCCTGCCGCGCATCGGCCCGGTCACCCTGATCGCCCTGCTGTTCACCATTGTCGCCATGTTCAGCCTGAAGGGCGGGGACGTGGTGGCCCTGCCGCTCGACGCGCTACGCATCGCGATCCCGCTGACCATATATTTCCTCGTCATGTTCGTGGTCAGCTTCCTGATGGGCCGGCTGATCGACGCCGACTATCCGCGGACAACCGCGCTGGCGTTCACCGCCGCCTCCAATAACTTCGAGCTCGCCATAGCCGTCGCGATTGCGGCTTTCGGACTGGCCTCGCCGATCGCGTTCGCTGCGGTCATCGGGCCTCTTGTCGAGGTGCCGGTTCTAATCCTGCTGGTGTCTGTCGCCCTGTGGCTGGGACGCAGGTACTTCCCCGCAACGGCTCCGATGAAGGACGTCTGCTGATGGTTCGGTTGCGCGAGCTGCCTGATCCGGACGCTCTCCCGGCCCTGGACCCCGCCTATCTCTCAAGGTCACCGGCGTTGGCCCTCGGTCCGAACCACCATCCGCCCCGCATCCTGCTCCTCTACGGATCGCTGCGTCAGCGGTCCTACTCCCGGCTTTGCGTCGAGGAGGCCGCGCGCCTGCTCAGGTTCATGGGCTGCGACACCCGCATCTACGACCCCTCGGACCTGCCGTTGCCCGGCTCCCCCGGCGACGATGATCATCCGGCGGTGAAGGAGCTGCGAGAACACGCCTTCTGGTCGGAGGGCATGGTCTGGTGCAGCCCGGAACGTCACGGGCAGGTGTCGGGCCTGATGAAGCTGCAGATCGATCACCTGCCGCTGAGCATCGGCGGCGTGCGACCCACGCAAGGTCGAAGCCTGGCGGTCATGCAGGTGTCCGGCGGCTCGCAGAGCTTCAACGCGGTGAACACCTTGCGCCTGCTGGGGCGGTGGATGCGGATGATCACCATCCCCAACCAGTCCAGCGTCGCCAAGGCCTATCAGGAGTTCGACGACGGCGGGCGTATGAAGCCGTCCAGCTACTACGACCGGATCGTCGACGTGATGGAGGAACTGGTCCGGTTCACCGTGCTGACGAGGCCATATGCAGCCGAGCTGGTCGACAGATATTCCGAGCGGAAGGCATCTCCGGTCCCGGTCGATCTCCGCACTGACCTCTCTTCGATTGCGACCGGGACCAACTGAACCTCGCTCGCACCGCTCTGCACTGCAGTCGGCGGGGCCGGGCAGAGCGCCGCTCACGGGGCCGGTAGCAGGCTGACGGAGGGGCCGCCGGCGAGGCGTGGCATACGCCCTCCGTTCGTCTCATCACCTGAACATCGGATCCCGGGAGAGTTCGGTCCGCCGAACTCAGGCCTGCCCGGGCGGAAAGACCCGCTCCGCTGTCAGACGGCCCGCGGGCAGGGGTTGCAGGATCTCTGACTCGGGCGTCGTGAGATCGAGCCACGCCATGGCGCGGCCCGGTTCCAGCACAACGATCTGCCGGTCGTGATAGGGGGCGATGTCCGGTCCGGGGGCTGTGGTGAGCATGGCGAAGGCCCCGTCGCGGATGACGCCGGCGATCCAGAAGGCCGGGCAGTCATTGAGGGTGAACAGCCATTTGGTCTTGCGCTTCTGGCCCGGCAGGGCGTCGGTGAATTCGTAGAAGCCATCGGCCGGAATGGCGCACCTGAGGCTGTTGGCGAACGACCGGTCGTCCGAGCGGAAGTTGAAGACCGGCCGGCCCTGTGGCGAGGTCCACGCCCATCTCGTCATCCGCACCGCGGCGCCTTCGGCAGTGCGGGTCAGAACGGGCGCCGTGTCCCCGATCCGGATCTCGTCGCGCGGTTCGATGTTCGGCTTGCCGTCCGGGAAGTCCAGCGGGATGCCGATCTGCCGGATCTCCTCGAAGGGCTGATCGGCGAAGGGCTTGAACCGGTAGGTGTTGCACATGGCCTGAACGCCTGCCCTCAGTCGCAGCCCGGCGCGATGCTCTCGAAGCGTTCGCTCCACCACCCCTGCCACCGGGCCTGCAGATCGGCAAGCGCCGCTTCGCTGAGGCCGTAGGTCGTCAGTGTCAGCATGGCCGTGCCGCGGGGGTGCTTCTCGCTGGGCGGTTGATCCAGCACCACCAGAAGGCCGTCGCCCCAGGCGTCGACCGTGACGCCGATCTGATGGCGGGCCGTGAACCAGACCTGGCCGGAAGCTTTCGCATCGGGCCCCAGGGACATGCTCCAGGGTTCGCCCGCCGCCGGCGCGGCGTCGAGGCCCAGCAGCGAGCGCGCCAGCCGATCTTCCCGGGGCGGACCGGAGAAGAAGAGGGTGCGGCGGGTCTGGCCGGGATGACGGGCGAAGGCGAACACCAGCTGCCAGGTGAAGGAGATCCAGCCCTCCATCATGCCGTCGAAGACATCCGACCATTCTCCGGCCGGCGCCGACCGCACGACGCGAACCAGACTGGTTCCATCACCGGCGGCCTCGACCTCATAGCGGTCGTTGACGCCCACGAAGGACACCACCCGCCGTTCCTCGTCCGCGCTGGCGTGGGTGATGAAGATGAAGTCGATTTCGTCCTTCAGGCCTTCCGTTTCCCAGCCGAACCAGTCCTTGATCTTCTGGGGATCGCGCAGCGCCTGCCACACCGCGTCGGCGGGGGCTGGAACCGTGACCTCGACGAGAACGTGGTCTTCCATGGGATTGGCGGCGTCGGTCATGGTTCAGTTCCTGGCCTGGACGGGTTTGGGCGTCGCCGGATGGGCGACGGCGGTGAGGCGGTAGCGGCGGCCCGAGGGGGCCGCGTACCTTCGGGCAAGTCCGGCGACGGCGGCGGCGACCTCCTCGGTGAAGGCGTCGAAATCGGCAGGCGTGGCGAAGGCCACGTCAGCCTCGACCGTCAGCGTCAGCAGGCGCGCGCCTTCGGCCGCCGCATCCTGGCGCATGCGAGCGACGTCGCGCACCATGCTTGAAGCCGTCGCGATGAGATGGTCGGCGGCGTGCCGGTCCTGGGCCTCCACGGCATGCGGATCGAGGGGGGCCTGCATAAGGGCGGGGTCGAGCACATAATTCCGGGCCGCGACAAAGAGCCGTTCCGTGAAGCCTCGCTTGCGCCGTTCACCGGCGAGCTGCACGAGGCCCGCCGCCTCCAGCGCGTTGAGGTGGTAGCCGATGTTCTGTCGCGGCAGGCCCAATTGCTCCGCCAATCCCGCGGCGGAGGCGGGCTCGGTCAGGGCCGAAAGGATCCGGCGACGGATCGGCGCCAGCGCCAGCAAGGCGGTGTCCAGATCGTCGACCAGGGCGGACGGGCGGGGCGTCATGCGTCCTGGATGCATTAGACAAAATAGTTTGTCAAATTCGCTCAGGCGGGCGGTCTGATCTCACGGGATGCCCGCTCCAGCACGGCGGCCGGGGATTCCCCGGCCGAGACCTCGGCCACGCCGACCTCGAACTCCACAACGAACGGCGAACGGTCCGGCCCGGCGTCGAAGGCCGTGCAGCCGATGACGGCCGCGATTCGATCAGCGGCGATCCGGCCTGCGGCCCCCTGGGTCGCCGGCAGGGCAAGGGCGAAGACGTCGGCGGACAGGCGCGCCGCGGTGTCTTCGGTCCGGATCAGGCGCGAGACCATGGCTCCGATCTGGGGCAGGGCGCGGTCCAGCCAGCCGCCCTTGCGGGCCTCGACCACCGAGTCGGTTTCGGACACGCGCAGGACGGCGACGGACAGCGGGCGGCGGCGCAGGCGCGCGCCCTCGGCGACCCGGGCCAAATGGCTGGCGAACAGCTCCGGGGTGAACAGGCCGGTCGCCGGATCGGTGAGGCCCGAGCCGCGTGCGCCCTCCAGCGATTTGCGGATGGCGACGTGGCGGCGATGCGCGCGCGCCAGGGCGGCGATGCGCTCCGCCGTCTCCTCCTCCGGCGTGTCGGCGGCGGCGACGTCCGCGAAGCCGCGGTTGTAGAGCTCCGACAGATTGATCTCGCCGGCGCCGCGCAGATAGAGCACCGCCGGGATGTGATAGAGGCGGGTGTTCCGCTTCATCCCCGAGGCGATGGACAGCGCGGGGGCGTGGTCCTCCGCACCCCACAGCACGGCGGCGTCGAAGGGCCGCTCATGCAGATAGTCGAACGCCGTATAGGGCGTCGGTGCGGCGACGACGTCGCAGCCGCGGGCGGTCAGGGCGTTCGACAGGGCGAGGAAATGCCGGTCCGGTTTGCCCGCGGCCAGCACCCGCAGCGGACTGGCGTCAAGATCGGCGACGGGCAGGGGCTGGCCACGGGCCGCGAACGTCGCCTCGCGCAGCGATACCTCCTCCTCGGCGATCGCCGATCGCACCAGGCTCTCCAGCCGCAGCGCCGCCTGGGCTGCGTGGGGCGGGCCGGACATGACGATATCCGCCAGGCCGGGCTCCCAGTCGATGGCCTCCGCGCCGATCGCCAGGACCGGCAGCCTGCGGGGAGACACCGTCTGTCGGAGGGCGCTGACGCCTTCCGCCGCGTCCGGCAGGCGGGCGTCGAGAATCACCGTCTCGAGGGGCCAGTCCATCAGCACCTGGACCGCGCCGGCCATGGATCGGGCTGTGACGGTGCGCCAGCCAAGCGCGTCCAGCCCCTGACACAGAGGGCCGATCAGGCCGTCATCGGGGGCGACGACCAGAATGCGCGGATCGGGACCCAAGTTGTTTCTCCAGCCCACTTCAGCCCGGAAGCGGTTTCATGGCGGCGGACCATAGCGAGGGCGGCCGCCTGTAAGCAACGGCCGGCGAGGCCCTATCCCCACCCTGGCTTCCCCGCCGCCCGAATTGCGCTACTAGTGCCTGCCTGGGCGGTTTGGGGACCGGATTGAACGCGAAAACGGACATAGAAATAGCCGCGCGCTGGGCCATGCCCATGTTGTGGGGGCGTCTCTCGGTCAAGGCGTTCACGCGCAGCTGGGGCCGGGACGTGATGCTCTATACGGGCGGCGTGTCCTTTTTCGCCCTGCTGGCCGTGTTCCCCGCCATCGCCATCCTGATCGGCTTCTACAAGGCCGTCCTCTCGATCAGCCAGGTTAGCGAACAGGCCGCCGCCCTGGCCGACGTCATGCCGGCGGCCGCGAGGGCGATCTTCCAGGCCGAGATCGAGCGGCTGGCGAACGCCTCCGCCCGTACGGTCTCGGCCCAGAGCTTCTTCGCCGTCGTCATCGGCGGCTATGCCGCGCACCGGGGGTTCAAGGCCCTGCTGGCGGGATTGAATCTGATCCACGACGAAAAGGAGCCGCACGGCTTCTTCAAGTTCAACCTGCTGGCCTTCTTCGTCGCCCTTGCGGCCTTCCTGCTGTTCACCGTGGTGTCCGGCGCGGTGGTGACGTCCCGACTGTTGGAGCATGCCGGTCCCGGAGAGGCTGCCCCGACCGGCGGCGGCCTGCCGCTTGAGGGGCTGTGGCCCGCGCTCGGCCTCGCGATCGGCCTGACCATGCTCTACCGCTACGCCATGTCGCACAGGACCCCGGTGGCCTGGGCGCCGTCGATCGCGGGCGGGGTCGTGGCGACCGTGATGTCGACCATCTCGTCCTGGCTGTGCGCCATCTATGTCGAGCAGATCGCCCCGCTGGGCGCCACCTACGGCTCGGTCGGCGCGGTCGTGGTGCTGCTGATCTGGCTTTCGTGGAACGTCAACGCGATCTTCTACGGCGGGGCCTTCGCCACGGAGATGGAGATCGCCGCCCGCTCCATAGGCGCGCCCGAAATAGAGCCGGACGAGCCTCTGCCGGAGTCGGTGGTCAGTCTTTCCGAGCGGCGGGCGTCGCGACCACGATAGTCAGCACGCCGTCGGCTTCGCCGATCGAGACGGTTTCGCCGCCCAGCCCCGCCATCAGGTGCGGGACGTCGATCCGGGCCATGGGATCGGTCGCCAGCAGGGTCAGTCGGACGCCGGGCGCCGCCTCGCGGATCGCCTTCTGAAGCCTGAGGCTGGGGGTCGGGCAGCGGTGGCCGCGGGCGTCGACGATCATGCGCTGATCCGGTCCAGAAGCAGGCCCAGAGCGACCCTGACGCTGGCCAGCCGGACGCCCTCGCGGCCGAGGTCGCCGAAGCGGCGTCCGACGTGCACGGCACCGGACGGGCCGAGGGCGCCGAAATGCACCAGGCCCACCGGCTTGTCCGTCGAGCCGCCGCCCGGCCCCGCGATGCCCGTCACAGAGACGGAAACGTCGGCAGGCGACCGCGCGACGGCCCCGTCCGCCATGGCCCGGGCGACCGGCTCCGACACGGCGCCGTATTCCTCTATCAGCGCGTCGGACACCCCGAGGAGCTCGGTCTTGGCGGCGTTGCTGTAGGTGACGAAGCCGCGTTCAACGACGGCTGACGAGCCCGGGACGGCGGTCAGGGCGCCGGCCAGCAGTCCGCCCGTGCAGCTCTCGGCGGTGACGACGGTCAGACCCCTGGCGAGCGCCGCCTCTATAACCTGCCGGGCCAGGGTCTCGATATCAGCGGGGAACATGCGGTCGGGGCCTTCCGAAAGGGCGGCGAGTCGGTTCAGGGTGAGCGGTGCGCCCGGGACGGCGCCAGCATACGGGGCGGGCATGAGCGACACCACAGCGGACTCCGGGTCGGACTCGGCGGCGCCTGACCGGCTGACGCCGATCCTGTTCGGGGTCGCCATCTTCACCTCGGCGGCCCTGGTCTTTGTCGTCCAGCCCATGGTGACCAAGCTGGTGCTGCCCATGCTCGGCGGATCACCGGCGGTGTGGAACACCGCCATGGTCTTCTTCCAGACCGCCTTGCTGGCCGGTTACGGCTACGCCCACCTGTTGCAGAAGGTCGGATCGATCAAGCTGCAGGTGGCCATTCATCTCGGCCTGCTGCTGATCGCGGCCCTTTTCCTGCCCCTGAGCGTCAACGGCCTGCTGGGAGATCCCGATCCGGCCGCGCCGATCCTGTGGCTGCTGGCGACGTTGACCCTGTCGGTCGGAGCGCCCTTCGCCGTGTTGTCGGCGACGGCGCCGCTTCTGCAAGCCTGGTACGCCCGGGTCCGGGCCGGGCACGCAGACGGCAAGAACCCCTATGTTCTGTACGCCGCTTCCAATCTCGGAAGCTTCCTCGCCCTGCTGTCCTATCCGGTTCTGATCGAGCCGCTCGCCACCCTGTCGGGGCAGCGGTGGGGCTGGAGCGGGGGCTATCTGGTGTTCGTTCTGCTGGTCGTCGGGCTGGCCCTGACGGTGTGGCGTCGCCGACTGGACCAGAGCTCGGAACCCGCGCGGCTGGCCGTGAGCACGCCGTTGTCATGGCGCGAGAAGGGCGTTTTCGTCCTGCTGGCGGCGGCGCCGTCCAGCCTGATGCTGGGCGTGACGTCTCATCTGTCGACCGATGTCGCCTCGGCGCCCTTCCTGTGGGTTCTGCCGCTGGCGCTCTATCTGCTGACCTTCGTCATCGCCTTCCAGAACCGGCCGTGGATCCCGCTCAACGTCACCCTGATCATCCAGGGCGCGACCGGGGCGATCGTGGTGCTGATCGTCGCCTTCCGCTCGGCGAACTGGTCGCTGGCCTTCGGCCTTCATCTGATCGCGTTCTTCTTCGCCGCGCTGATGTGCCACCAGTTGCTCGCCTCGCGGCGCCCGCCGCCGGACCGGTTGACCGAGTTCTATTTGCTGATGTCGATCGGCGGCGTGGTCGGGGGCGCCTTCACGGCCCTTCTGGCGCCGGTGATCTTCAACATGGTGTGGGAGTATCCGCTGGTGCTGGTCCTCGTGGGACTGGCGCGGCCGTGGGGTCGGGGACCGCTGACCGGCGCCCAGGTCGGGACGCTGGTCGCGGCGACTCTGGTCGCGGCCGCGCCTGTGCTGCTGTCGATCTGGCTGAACGCCAACGACGGAGCCCGCGGCTGGTTCTACGCCAACTTCCCGCTCGGCATGGATCAACTGACCATGGTCCTGCTGATGCCGGCCGCCATCTGCGCCTTCCTGGTACGCGACCGGGCGCTGGTCTTCACCGCCATCCTGCTGATGATCACGCTTTCGGCGCAGTGGATCGCGCGCGGCTACGACTGGAGCCTGTCCGAACGCAGCTTCTTCGGCGTGATGCGGGTGGCGAACTCGCCCGATCCCCGGCTGGGCGGCGATGTGCATGTGCTGATGCACGGCACCACCCTGCATGGGGCGCAGGCGCGGGACAGTCGCTTCGACTGCGTGCCCACCCTCTACTACGCAGCGTCCACCCCGATCGGTCAGGCGGCGGACATGGTCGGACGGCGCGGCCCCGCAAGGATCGGCGTGGTGGGTCAGGGCTCCGGCGCCATGGCGACCTACAAGCGCGCTGAAGACACCATGACCTTCTTCGAGATCGATCCGATGGTTGACCGTCTATCGCGCGATCCGCAGTGGTTCACCTATATTTCCGACTGCGCGTCCGGGCCGATCAATACCGTCCTGGGCGACGCCCGCCTGACCCTCGCCCGCGAGGCTCCGGGCACCTACGACCTGCTGATCATCGACGCCTTCTCGTCGGACGCCGTGCCCACCCATCTGCTGACCCAGGAAGCCATCGAGGGCTATCTGGCCCTGCTGAAGCCGACCGGCGTGGTGCTGCTCCACCTGTCGAACCGCAACCTGGACATCACCATGCCGGCGGTGGCCGCGGCCCAGGCGCTGGGCAAGCCGAGCCTGCACCAGCTCTACTATGAGCAGGACAATACGGCGGAGATGGCCGAGGCGTCGACGGAAGCCCTGATCCTGTCCCCGACGGCCGAAGGCCTGAGGGATTTCCGGGCTGACGATCGCTGGAACGCGCCCGGGCCGACGGTCGTGCGGCCATGGACCGACGACTATGTGAACCTGTTCGGATCCCTGCAGCGGAGCATGTTCGACTCGCCGGAGCTTCAGGCGCTCAGGAGCCAGTGAGCTCGATCGTGGCGATGGCCTGGGCGGCGAGACCTTCGCCCCGGCCCGTGAAGCCCATGGCCTCGGTGGTGGTCGCCTTGACGCTGACCGCGTCGAGGGGCAGGGCCAGCAGCGCCGCGAGCCGCTCCCGCATGGCCTGACGGTGGGGTTTCACCTTCGGACGCTCGCAGATCAGGGTCACGTCCACATGGACCAGCCGGCCGCCGCGCGCGGCCAGCCGTTCGACCGCGTGGCTCAGGAAGCGGTCCGAGGACGCCCCCTTCCACTGCGGATCGGTGGGCGGGAAGTGATCGCCGATGTCCCCGTCGGCCATGGCGCCCAGAATGGCGTCGGTGAGGGCGTGCAGACCGGCGTCCGCGTCCGAATGGCCGATCAGGGTCTCGTCGTGCGGAATCTCGACGCCGCACAGCCAGACGGAGGTTCCGGGACCCCAGCGGTGCGCGTCGAAACCCTGACCGACACGGGTCTGTCTGGGGATAAGGGCCTCGGCCATGGCGAAATCCTCCGGGAAGGTCAGTTTCATCAAGCGTGGATCGCCGGCGACCATGGCGACGGTGCCCCCGTCGGCGCGGACCACTTCCACGTCATCCGTCGGGGGCGGGCCGTCGGGCCAGAGGGCGTAGGCCTTTCGAAGGACCTCAAGGCGGAACCCCTGCGGCGTCTGGGCCCGCCAAAGGTCGGCCCGGTCCACGGGTTCGCCCATCAGATCACCGACGCCGCGCCGCAGGCTGTCGGCGACGGGCAGGACGGGGAGGGCGGCGTCGTGCTGTGCGAGGGCGGTCAGGACCCGCTCGATGGTGGCCGCGTCCAGCAGAGGTCGAGCCGCGTCATGGATCAGCACCCGGGCGTCAGCAGGCGCCTGCAACGCTTCCAGCCCGGCCTGAACCGACGCCGCGCGAGTGGCGCCGCCGGCGACCGGAAACCATCCTTCCAGCCCCCTCAAAGCGCTGGCGGCCCGCGCCTCCGCGCCAGGGGCGACGACTACCGCCAGTTCGGACGCCCCGGCGGCCAGCAGGGCCTCGACGGACCAGCGCAGCACCGGCCGCCCGGCGAGGGCGCGCCATTGCTTGGGTTCGCCGGCGCGGGATCCCGTTCCGGCGGCGACGATGATGGCGGAGAAACTCATGGCGCCGCTTCTAGCCACCGCAGGCGCCGCTGACGAGGCCTCCGTTCGACGGCTCCGTCCTGTTTGACAACCCAAGCCGTCGCGGCCAGCGTGCGCGCGGAGGGGACAACCGATGACACAGCCGATCCTGCAGCCGGTCATGGCGCTGGTGCTCTGGTCGATGGTGATGTGGGCGTGGCTTTACGCCACCCGGCTGCCCGCCATGTCCAGGGCGCGTACCAGACTGGACCCGACCCTGCCGCGCGACGTCATGCTGGGCGGTCTGCCGCCCCGGGTGCGATGGAAGGCCGACAACTACAATCACCTGATGGAGCAGCCGACGCTGTTCTACGCCGCGGCACTGGTTCTGGCCCTTGTGGAGCAGGGCGCAGGTCTCAACCTCTGGCTGGCCTGGGCCTATGTGGCGCTTCGGATGGCGCACAGTCTGATCCAGTCGCTGGTCAATACCATCCCCCTGCGCTTCGCAGTCTTCATGATCGCCAGCGCCGTCCTTGTCGTCCTGGCCATGCGCGCGGCCCTCGCCGTCTTCTGATCTGGCGGCGGCATTGGACCTGCCGCCTCAAAGCCCGTATCTGCCGCCCCATGCAAGGCGGCCTTCAGATCGGCGATGTGTGGGTGCCCGGACGGGTGCTGACAGCTCCCATGACCGGCATCACGGACCTGCCCTTCCGGAGGCTCGCCTCCCGTCTGGGCGCGGCCTATGTGGCGACCGAGATGGTGGCGGCCGCCGAACTGGCGCGCGCGCGGCCGGATGTCGTGCGTCGGGCGGCCGTGGGCGAGGGCCTGCCGCTCACCGTGATTCAGCTGGTCGGCCGCGATCCCGCCGCCATGGCCGAGGGGGCGCGGATGGCGGAACGGGCCGGCGCCGACATCGTCGACCTGAATTTCGGCTGACCCGCCAAGGAGGTCACGGGATCGGCCTGTGGCTCGGCCCTGATGCGAACGCCCGATCTGGCCTGTCGTCTGATGCAGGCGGCTGTCGAGGCGACCAGCCGTCCGGTGACGGTCAAGATGCGGCTCGGCTGGGACGACGCCCACCGCAACGCGCCCTTGCTGGCCAGGCGGGCCGAGGAGATCGGCGTTCGGGCGGTCACCGTGCACGGCCGCACCCGGCAGCAATTCTACACCGGGGTCGCCGACTGGACCGCGGTCGGCGAGGTCAAGGCGGCCGTGGGCATCCCGGTCATCGTCAACGGCGATATCCTGACCGCCGACGACGCGCGTGAGGCTCTGAAGCAGTCGGGCGCGGATGCGCTGATGCTAGGCCGCGGCGTCTATGGCCGACCGTGGCTGGCGGCGCACCTGGAACGGGCGCTGTCCGACGGCACGGTGCTGCGGGAGCCGGATCGCGAGGAGCGGCTGTCGATCGTCATTGAACACCTGCGGGCGTCGGCGGCCTTCTACGGTCTGCCCCTGGGGCTGAAGATGTTCCGCAAGCATCTGGGCTGGTACATCGAACAGGCGCCCTGGCCCGCCGATCCGCTGGAGCGCCGCGCGGCCAAGTCACAGCTGTGTCGGCTGGATACCCCGGAGCAGATCGAACAGGCCTTGACCGCGCTCTGGACCGCAGTGACGCATTCCGGCAACTCAGGTGTTGATATTCCGCCACAGCTGGCCGAAGCTGCCCAGGCATGACGGATCCTTCGGCCGCCGACGCAGAACTGGACTCCACAGCCGGCCCCCGCAGGGGGGCGCGCTGGTCGCCCGACTGGTCGGAAGAGCGCCGCCGCAACGCCTTCCTGATCGCCTACACCCTCGCCTTTCTCGTCACCGCCGCGGCCATCTGGCTTGTGGCCGTGGCTCCGGGCGCGAGCGGCGACGGTGCGCGCGCCAGCGCCAGCCAGGCGGTGCTGGGCATTCTCGGGGTCAACCTGCTGCTGATCGGCGGCCTCGCCGTCGTGGTGGGCCGCCGGGCGTTGACGCTGTTCCGGCGGCGCACCGACGCCGGCGCCCGGCTGCACCTGAGGTTCGTCACCCTCTTCTCCCTGGTGGCCCTGGTGCCGGCAGTGCTGATCGCCCTCGTGTTCGGGGTGCTGGTCAACCGCGGCGTGGACCAGTGGTTCAGCGACAATGTGAAGTCGGCCGTGGACAACGGGGCCGATATCGGCCGCGCCTACACCGAAGACGTCTCCAGCGAGATCGACGGAGACCTGGCCGTCATCGCGGAGCAGCTGGAAAGCGTCCGCCCGCTGTTCGCCAACCGGATCCAGTTCTCGGACGCCCTGACCCAGGTGGGCGAGCTGTTCGGCTATCCGGCCATCTACATCCTCGGCGAAGACGGAGCCGTTCTCGCCAGCGGGGAGGGACCGAACGCGCCGCCCTATCTCGCCCCGTCGGCGGACGCCCTGCAGGAGGCGGCTGCGAGGGAGCTGCCCTCGGTCCAGCAGGTGACGCAGGATCCCGACGCGGTGAGAGGTCTGGCGGCCTTCCCCGCCTACGGAAACGCCTACCTCTATGTCGTGCGGCCTTTGAGGCCCGGCCTGATCGACCAGCTGGCCGCCGCGAGAGAGTCGATTTTCGCCTACCGCGAGGCGCGGGAAAGCCGCGCCCGCATCCAGGCGGCCTTCGCCCTCAGCTATCTTGAGACCGCCCTTCTTGTGCTGGTCGGCGCCATCTGGCTGGGAATGTCCGCCGCCAGCGCGATCTCTGCGCCGATCGGCCGGCTCGTCGAGGCGGCCGACAAGGTGGCCGGGGGCGATCTCACGGCGCGGGTCGATGACGAGAACGGGCCCGGCGAGATCAGAACCCTCTCGGCCGCTTTCAACCGGATGACCGGCGACCTCGAGGCCCAGCAGGCGGCCCTGAGGGCCGCCAGCGAGGAGGCGACAGGACGCAGCCGCTTTATCGAGACCGTGCTGTCGGGAGTGTCGGCCGGGGTCATCGGGCTGGATCGCAAGCGGCGGGTTTCCGCCATCAACGACAGCGCGATCGAGCTGCTGGCTATCCGTGATCCCGCCATCATCGGCCGGCCTCTGGGCGAGGTTTCGCCCGAGCTGAGCGAGCTGGCCGCCCGCGCCGAGGCCCATATCGAGGAAGAGATCGACGTCACCCTCGAAGGGGAAACGCGTCGTCTGCGGGTCCGGATCGAGGGCGGGGTCGGCGGCGAGATGGTGCTGACCTTCGACGACATCACCCGGCTGGTGACGGCGCAGCGCAATGCGGCCTGGCGCGACGTCGCCCGGCGGATCGCCCATGAGATCAAGAATCCCCTTACCCCCATTCAGCTCTCGGCCGAACGCTTGCGCCGCCGCTATCGCGGCCAGGTCGGCGACGACGTCGAGGTGTTCGACCGCTGCACGGAAACCATCATTCGTCAGGTCGGCGATATCGGCCGCATGGTCGATGAGTTCTCTTCCTTCGCCCGCATGCCGGCGCCACGTTTCACCGCGGTCGACCCCGCCGAACTTCTGCGCGAGGCCGTGTTCGCCCAGCGGGTCGCCGCCGCCGATATCGGGGTCGAACTGATCGAGCCGCTGCCGACGGCGGTCCTTCACGCTGACCGCCCGATGGTCGGCCAGGCCCTGACCAACATCCTGAAGAACGCGGGGGAGGCGGTCGCGGCGCGGCGCGCCATCGCACCCCGCGAGGACGACGGCCAGCGGCCGGGCATTTCGGCGCGACTGACCCTCGAGGACGACACCGCGACCTTCGTTATCGAGGACGACGGCATGGGCCTGCCGGCCAAGGACCGCGACCGGCTGACGGAGCCCTATGTCACCACCCGCGAGAAGGGCACCGGTCTCGGCCTCGCCATCGTCAAACGCATCTGTGAGGAACACGGCGGCGAGCTGAAGCTTGCGGATGCCGACACCCTCGCCGGTGCGCGCGTCTGCCTGATCTTCCCCCTGAAATCCCAACCGAAAGCGACCGGCGCCGCCGGGACCAAGGATGCGAAAGCGTCCCGGTCCCGCACGGCGTCGGCCGCCGAATAGCGAGGCGTCATGCGATCCACGGGAGCCGATATTCTGGTCGTCGACGACGAGGCCGACATCCGCGAACTGGTGTCCGGTCTGCTGGAAGACGAGGGCCACGCCGTGCGCGTCGCGGCCAACTCCGATGAGGCGCTCGCCGCGATCCGGGCGCGGCGGCCGTCCCTCGCGCTGCTGGACATCTGGATGCAGGGCGGCGGTCTGGACGGTCTGGAGCTGCTGGACGTCATCAAGGAACTGGATCCCGACCTGCCGGTGGTCATGATTTCCGGCCACGGCAATATCGAGACGGCGGTGACCGCGCTCCAGCGCGGCGCCTACGACTTCATCGAGAAACCCTTCAAGTCCGACCGGTTGGTTGTTGTCGTTCAGCGGGCGCTTGAGGCGTCCTCGCTGAAGCGTGAGAACCGCCGTCTGCGAGCCCAGGTCGCGGCCCCGACCGGCTTCATCGGTCGCTCGGCGGCGGCCCAGGCGCTGCGCAGCACCATCGCCAAGGTCGCGCCCGCCAACAGCCGGGTCCTGATCTCGGGCCCCCCGGGGTCGGGCAAGGAATTGGTGGCGCGGCAGATTCACGAGGCCAGCGCACGGTCGAAGGGCGAATTCGTCGCCATCGCCGCGGCCGGCATGACGCCGGAACGGCTGGACATCGAACTGTTCGGCGAGGAGGGCCACGACGGCCGCCCGCGCAAGATCGGCGTGTTCGAGCGGGCCCATAACGGGACCCTCTATCTGGACGACGTCGGCGACATGCCGCGCGAGAGCCAGAGCCGGGTGTTGCGCGTGCTGGTGGAGCAGCGCTTCCGCCGCGTGGGCGGCGAGCAGGACGTGCAGGTCGACATCCGCGTGGTCACCTCGACCTCCCGCGACCTGAAGGCCGAGATCGCCGAGGGCCGGTTCCGCGAGGACCTGTTCCACCGTCTCAACGTCGTGCCGATCCGGGTGCCGGCCCTGTCCGAGCGGCGCGAGGACATCCAGGAGCTGATCGACTATTTCATCGACACCCTGTCGGTGTCCCAGGGTCTCACCCGCCGCAGGCTGGGCGAAGACGCCCTGGCCGTGCTGCAGGTCCATCCGTGGCCGGGAAACGTCCGGCAACTGAGGAACAATGTCGAGCGACTGCTGATCCTCGCCACCGGCGACCCCGACGAGCCGATCAGCGCCGACATGCTGCCGCAGGAGGCGACCAACGCCAATTCCACCGGCACGCTCGGCGGCGAACGCATCATCGCCCTGCCTCTGCGCGAGGCCCGCGAGGTGTTCGAGCGCGAGTATCTGGCGGCGCAGATCATGCGCTTCGGCGGCAATATCTCGCGCACCGCGGCCTTCATCGGCATGGAGCGGTCGGCCCTGCACCGCAAGCTCAAGTCGCTGGGCGTCTCGCCCTCGCGCGGCGGCGAGGATGAACTCGAGGAGCTGGTCGAGGCATGAGCCGCGTCGCCTACGTCAACGGCCAGTATCAGCCCCACAGCCAGGCCACGGTCCATGTCGAGGACCGCGGCTTCCAGTTCGCCGACGGCGTCTATGAGGTCTGGTCGGTGTTCGACGGTCGCCTGGCCGATTTCGACGGCCATATGACCCGGCTGCACCGCAGTCTGAACGAGCTGCGCATTCCGATCCCGATGACGGCACAGGCGCTGGCGCGGGTGCTGAACGAGACGGTGCGGCGCAACCGGGTCAATGAGGGGCTGGTCTACCTTCAGGTGACGCGCGGCACGGCCCGGCGCGACCATCCGTTCCCGCCGGAAGGCACGCCGCCCAGCGTGGTCGTCACCGCCCGCAACCTTTCGCTGTCGAAAGGCGATGCGGCGGCGAAGAAGGGGGTGGCCGTGGTCACCCATCCCGACATCCGCTGGGGCCGTTGCGACATCAAGACCGTCGGCCTGCTCCCCAACGTGCTGGCCAAACAGGCCGCAAAGGAGAAGGGCGCGGCCGAGGCCTGGATGGTCGACGAGTTGGGCCTGGTCACGGAGGGCTCATCCACCAACGCCTGGATCGTCGACGAAAACGGCAAGCTGCGGACCCGGGATACCCAGGCCAATATCCTGCAGGGGATCACCCGCGCGGCGGTTATGGCCTTGATCGGCGATGAGGGGCTTGAACTGGAGGAGCGGGCCTTCTCGGTCGATGAAGTCAAGCAGGCGCGGGAGGCCTTCTACACTTCGGCCAGCGGCTTCGTCATGCCGGCGACCTCCATCGACGGCGTGAAGATCGGCAACGGCAAGCCCGGACCGATCGCCACCCGGCTGCGAGAGCTGTATCTTGATCGGGCGCGGCGCGAGGCGATCTAGAAGTTGCAGCCGCTTGCGGGCGGTGGCTAAGGTGAATCGCCGGACATCCGATCCAGCCCCGCGCCGCTCTCTCGGCCGGAGAACAATCAAGAACAGGCTGAACCTGCCATGTCGCAAGACAAGTCCAAGAACCTTCAGGACACCTTCCTCAACAGCGTCCGCAAGACCAAGACCCCGCTGACGATCTTCCTCGTCAACGGCGTCAAGCTGCAGGGCATCGTGACATGGTTCGACAACTTCTGTGTGCTGCTGCGCCGCGACGGGCAGTCGCAGCTGGTCTACAAGCACGCCATCTCGACCATCATGCCGTCCGCGCCGGTGCAGCTGTACGAGCCGGAAGCCGACGAGGACTGAGCCGCCTTCATCCGTCGTGCCCCGGGCCCTCCAGTCGTCAACCTCGGGCTTGACCCGAGGATCAGACGTTGGCGCTGCTGCGTTGTGTGGGGATGGCCCTTCAGGGGGCGGCTTCCTATCTGCAAATCAGCACCGGAAAATCTGATCCTCGGGTCAAGCCCGAGGATGACGACCTAGAGAAAGCACTCCGACACCCTTGGCTTCCCAACTGATCGACCACGCCGTCCCGCTGATCCGGGCCGTCGTCATCCATCCCGAGCGCTCCGACTCCGGCGCCGGCGAGAGCTCGCGCCAGTCCGTCGAGCGTCTGGAGGAGGCCGTCGGCCTCGCCCGCGCCCTGGATCTCGACGTGCGCGGCGAGGAGATCGTGCGCATCCGCAAGGTCACGCCCGCCACCCTGTTCGGCTCCGGCAAGGTGGACGAACTCGCCGCCCTGGTCCGCGCCGCCGAGGCCGAGGCCGTGGTCATCGATGACCAGTTGTCGCCGGTGCAGCAGCGCAATCTGGAAAAGGCCTGGGACTGCAAGGTCATCGACCGCACCGGCCTGATCCTCGAAATCTTCGGCCGCCGCGCGCGGACCAAGGAGGGCCGGCTGCAGGTCGAACTGGCGCGGCTGGACTATGAAAAGTCGCGCCTGGTCCGGACCTGGACCCACCTCGAGCGGCAACGCGGGGGCACCGGGAGCACGGGCGGGCCTGGCGAAACCCAGATCGAGCTCGACCGACGCCTCATCGCCGACCGCATCGTCAAGCTGAAGCTTGAACTGGACGAGGTGCGCCGCACGCGCGGCCTGCACCGCAAACAGCGCCAGAAGGTCCCGTTCCCGACCATCGCCCTGGTCGGCTACACCAACGCCGGCAAGTCGACCCTGTTCAACCGGCTGACAGGCTCCGAGGTCTTCGCCAAGGACCTGCTGTTCGCCACCCTCGACACGACCCAGCGCACCATTCGCCTGCCGCAGGGCCGCCCGGCGATCGTGGCCGACACGGTCGGTTTCATATCCGACCTGCCGCACGAACTGGTCGAGAGCTTCCGGGCGACGCTGGAGGAAGTGGGCGAGGCCGACCTGATCCTCCACGTCCGCGACATCGCCAGCCCCGACAGCGAGGCCCAGTCGAAGGACGTCGAGGCCGTGCTGAAACAGATCGAGACCCCTGAGGGCAAGACCCGCCGCGTGCTGGAAGTCTGGAACAAGACCGACCTGCTGGATGCCGAAGCCCGCGAGACCGTGCTGGGCCTGGCGGAACGCCTGTCACACGAGGGCAAGGCCGTGGCGGTCTCGGCCTGGACCGGGGAGGGGATCGAAGCCCTGCGCGAGACCATCGCCGGGCTCATCGACGACGATCCCGAGACGGAGCTGGTGCTGGCGGCGTCGCAGGGGGAAGCGCTGGCGTGGTTGTATGAGAACGGGCGGGTCACCGGGCGCGAGACGGACGACGAGGGCCGGACGCATGTGGTGGTGCGGCTGCATCCGGCGGCGCTGGGGCGGTTCGAGCGGCAGTTCGGCTGAGGGCAACCCTCTCCCACTGGGAGAGGGCTTGAGCGCCCGAGAGCGTAGCGATCGGTCGCGCGAAAGGGTGAGGGTCGTTTGGCTGGTCATTAGCGGCACGGCTCGCGCCGACTTTTGAACTCGACCCACATCCGGCCCTTCGGTCCACCTTCTCCCAGGGGGAGAAGGGTTCCGGGTCATCTCCGCTCCGCCGCCTTCGCCGCGTCCCACAGTCCGTCCATTTCGGCCAGGTCGCTATGTTCCGGCCCCCGCCCGTCCTTCGCCAGTTCCGCCTCGATAAAGCCGAACCGCCGCACGAATTTCGCGTTCGCCCCGCGCAGGGCGTCCTCCGGCTCGACCCCCAGTTTGCGCGCCAGATTGGCGACCACGAACAGGAGGTCGCCGACCTCCTCGCGCGCCTTGTCGAGGTCGCCGGCGGCGATCTCGACGCGCAGTTCTGCGACCTCCTCGTCCAGCTTGTCGAACACCTCGTCGGTCGAGGGCCAGTCGAAGCCCACGCGGGCCGCCCGTTTCGTCAACTTCGCCGCACGCGCTAACGCCGGCAGGCCGACCGGCACGTCGTCCAGCACCCCATGCTGGGCCTTGGCTACGCGTTCGGCGGCCTTGATGTCCTCCCAGCGCGCCTTCTGCGCCACGCCGTCGGCCTTGGCCGCCTCATCGCCGAACACATGCGGATGGCGGCGCTCCAGCTTGTCGGCGATCGCGTTCGCCACGTCATCGAAGCCGAAAAGTCCCTGTTCCTCGGCCATGCGGGCATGGAAGACGGTCTGGAACAGCAGGTCGCCCAGCTCGGACTTCAGCTCGTCCATGTCGCCGCGCTCGATGGCGTCGGCGACCTCATAGGCCTCCTCGATGGTGTAGGGGGCGATGGTGGCGAAGGTCTGCTCGAGGTCCCACGGACAGCCGCCGTCGCGGTCGCGCAGCCGGGCCATGATGGCGGTCAGGCGGTCGATCGGGCGCAGCGGTAGGTCGCTCATGATCCGGCGGGCCCTGGCCCCGGCGCCGGGCGCGCTTCCAGGGCGGCGCGGATTTCTGCATGGCGCGCCTGATCCAGCGGATAGCGGTGCAGGGCCACGGCGGCCAGCAGCAGGCACAGGGCCGGCAGGCCGGCGAACATGATCTGCAGCCAGAGCAGCGCCGTCCCGGAGTTCGCCTCGCCCAGACCGGGATCGAAACCGGCCAGCCGCAGGCCGGCGAAGGTCAGCACCGAAACGGCGTAGCCCAGCTTGCTGGTGGCCGTCAGGATCGAGAACAGCAGGCCGGTCCGGTCGGCCCCGTCATCCAGCCGCACCTGATCGCTGACGTCGGCCATCATGGCCCGCAGCAGCAGGTCGCCCGAGGCGAAGGCCAGACCGACCAGCGCCACCATCGCCCCGGCCATCAGCAGGTCGGCATAGGGCGCCGGTTTGCCGGTCATCGCTTCCAGCCCGGCCCGCGCCGGCTCGACCAGCACCGGGGCCAGGAAGGCCGCGAACATCAGGGTGACGGCGAAATAGACGCAGGCCCAGATCAGCGCCTTGTGCTTGCCCAGCCGCACCGCCAGCCAGCTCCACGCGGGGGCGCCGAACAGGCCGAAAACGAAATAGACCAGCAGCAGGATCGAGGTCTCGGCCCGCTCGAAGCCGCGGGCGGCCTCGAAGAAGTAGAAGAACAGGGCCCCGACCACCCCTCGCGCGACACCGAGGGCGAGGTCCGCCCCCAGCAGCCGCTGGATCACCGGTCGCTTGAACAGGGCCAGATAGCCGAACCGGGTCTCGGCGGCGGTCGCCGGTCCGGGCGGCGGTTCGGGCGTGAAGGCGAAGGTCACGGCCAGCGAGACGGGCAGGGCGATGATGATGAACCACCCCTGCCACTGCACCGCCCGGGCATAGTCGCCCCAGCCCATGTTCTGCACCAGCACCGGCACCATCAGCACCGCCAGCACGCCGACGATGTTGGCCGTCTGCCACCAGCCGTAGATGCGCGAGCGCTGGTTGTAATCCGAGGACAGGGCGGAGGCCCAACTGACCTGAGACAGCAGACTGACAGAGAAACCCAAGGACAGCACCACCAGCCACAGGGTCAGATGCGCCGCGCCCGCGCCGGGGCGGGCCATGAACAGCATTCCGACCGCCAGCATCAGCACCGGCGCGGCCAGACCCATCCACAGGCGGTAGCGGCCGAAGCGGCTGTGGGTCCGGTCGATGACCATGCCCAGCGCCGGATCGACGACGATGTCGGCCATGCGGATGACCAGGAACACCAGGCCGACCACCGCCAGATCGACCCCGACATGGCTGGCGTAGAATTCCGGCAGGGTCACATAGACCGGCAGGCCGAGCGCGGCATAGGGAAGGCAGGCGGCCGAAAAGGCTGCCAGGACGCCGTTGCTGCGGCGCGGGGCGGCCCCTGCGGTCGGGGTTGGGGCGGCGGCGGTCATGAGGGCGTCCGGCGAACCGGCCCTGAGTCGGCCGTAGCGCCACCATGCCGCCTTTGCCCTTCGCGCGCGAGCCATCCGCCCGCGCGTGATGGGTCTTGCGGTGGACACATAGACAGGCTCAGCTTCCGCCATGCCGATACGCCTGCTCCTGCTGCTGAGCGTCCTTGCGACCGTGCTTGCCGCCGCCGGGCCGGCGCGGGCGCAGGCCGAGATGTGTGACAGCCAGACGGAGGACTGGGGCGGCCCGGCGCTCGCCAACGGCATCTCGCTGAATTCGCTGGAGTGGGCGCCGTTCGGGTCGGCCGAATGGGGCTGGGAGACCTATGTCCCGCTGATCCAGCAGGAACTGGGCACAGGCTGCGTCGCCAATTCCCCGGCCTTCGCCCGCCGCCTCGCGGATTTCCAGACCGCGCACGCCCTGCCTTCGACCGGCATTTTCGACCAGGCCACCTTCCAGACATTCCGCGGCCTCTGGCAGGAGCGGCGCCCTTTCATCATGGCCCGGGTGCGGGAGGAGCCGTGCCCGGACCCGCCGCCCCTGTACCAGCTCGGCTATCTCGTCGAATCCGAAGAGCACGCCGACCGGCTGACCCGGCTGCTGAGGCGCGACGTTCTGGAGGCCTATCGCCGGATGGTCGCCGCCGCCCGGGCCGAGGTTTCGGAGGTGGCCGCCGATCCGGAGTTGCTGCAGATCTTCTCAGGCTTCCGCGATCCGGAAGCCGACGCGGCCCGGTGCGCGACATCCGGCAATTGCGACGGTTTGCGCCGGGCTGTCTGTTCCCCGCACAGGACGGGCACGGCGGTGGATCTCTACGTCGGCCAGGTCATCGGCCTTGGCGTGGACAACACCTCGCCGGCGAGCCGCCTGCACATGAGCCGCGGCGCGACCTATCGGTGGCTGGTCCGCAACGCCGGCCGGTTCGGTTTTGTGCCCTATGCCTATGAGCCCTGGCACTGGGAGTGGGTCAGCCCCACCGGCGGCTATGCCGGACCCTCGCCGCCATGATCCGACCTCTCACCCAGGGCGAACGACTGCTGGCGTCGGAGGCGTTCGGCGAGTCCCTGGGGCTGGACGCGATCCGCTTCCTGCCGGCGCCCTGGCCCTTCAGCCGCGCCTTCGTGCCGGGACGATGGTTCGGACGTGACTGGATCGTCTGGCCGGGGCGATCGCTGCCGGAGGACCTTTCGGCGGCGCCGCTGCACCTTCAGGCCATGCTGGTCCACGAATTGACCCATGTCTGGCAGGCGCAGCAGGGGCTCAATCTGCTGACCGGCAAGCTGCGCGCCGGCGACCGGCCGGCGTCCTATGAATACCCGGTGGGCATGGACTGCGGCTGGGAGACGCTGAACATCGAGCAGCAGGCTATGGTGGTCGAGCACCGCTTCCGGCTGACCCGCGGCGGTCAGGCGCCCGCCGACGCCGCCTTCTACGATCGTGTCTGTCCGATCGGGCGGCGCGTGACCGACGCCGGCGCAGGAACCGCCCCACAGGCCTGATGCTTTTGACAGGGCGGGCCCTTGCGTCCGCGCCGTTCACCCCCACATCAAGCACCAGAACTGTTACAGTACAAGCGCCGTCAAGGAATCCATCATGCCCCGCATCCTCGTCCTCTATCATTCGACCTATGGCCACGTCGAAGCCATGGCGGAGGCGGTGGCCGAGGGGGCCCGGTCTGTAGACGGCGCCACGGTCGACATCCGCCGCGTGCCGGAACTGGTGCCGGAGGAGCTGGCGCGAAAGAGCGGCTACAAGCTGGACCAGGCCGCGCCCATCGCCATCGTCGACGAGCTTGGAGACTACGACGCCGTGATTGTCGGCGCCGGCACCCGCTACGGCACAGCCGCCTCCCAGATGCGCAACTTCCTCGACCAGACCGGCGGCCTGTGGATGAAGGGCGGACTGGTCGGCAAGGTCGGCTCGGCCTTCACCTCGACCGCCACCCAGCATGGTGGACAGGAGACGACCCTCATCGGCCTGATCCAGACCCTGCTGCACCACGGCATGATCGTGGCGGGCCTGCCCTACGCCTGGGCGGGACAGCAGCGGATGGACGAGATCACCGGCGGCTCGCCCTACGGCGCCACCACCATCACGGGCGGCGATGGTTCGCGCATGCCCAGCGAAAACGAGCTGGAGGGTGCGCGCTGGCAGGGCCGCTATGTTGCGGAGACGGCTCTCAAGCTGACGGCCTGATGCGCCAGCCGGCGCTCTTCTTCGGTCACGGCTCGCCGATGAACGCCCTGGGTGGTCCCTATGCAGACGTTTGGCGCGCGGTCGGCGAGGCCGTCGGCAAGCCGAAGGGCGTCGTCATGATATCGGCTCACTGGGAGACGGAGGTGCTTGCGGTCACGGCCCAGGCGGCGCCGAAAACAATCCACGACTTCGGGGGTTTCCCCGACGAACTGCATGCGATGCAGTATCCCGCGCCCGGGTCGCCGGGGCTCGCCGACCGGGTGGCCGCGTTGACCGGAGCGCTGCCGACGACGGACTGGGGTCTGGACCATGGAACCTGGTCCGTGCTGGCCCATGTCTGGCCCGAGGCGGACGTCCCGGTGGTGCAGTTGTCGCTGGACCGCCGCCTTGATGCGCGCGGCCATTATCAGCTCGCCCGGCGCCTGGCGCCCTTGCGGGACGAGGGCATCGTCATCGCCGGCTCCGGCGATTTCGTGCACAACCTGCGCGCCTGGAAGCGGGCAGGGAGCGAGGCCTGGCCGTGGGCGTCGAGCTTCAACGAGGCGGTCAAGGCGGCGCTGCTGCGCGGCGACGACGACGCCCTGATCGACTGGGTTCGCCTGGGGGAAGACGCCCAACTCAGCGTGCCCACTGATGAACACTATCTGCCGCTGCTCTACATCGCCGCCCAGCGCCTGCCGGGCGACGACGTGAGCTTCTTCAACGACGTTATCGAGGGCGGCTCGAAATCGATGACGGGCGCACGGATAGGCTAGCGCTTGCGGCCCATCATGGCGTCGACGCTCCAGGGGCCTGGGCCGGCCGCAACAAGATACAGGAAGACAAAGCAGTAGAGGGCGATCAGTTCGCCGCCGTTGAGGATGGGGAAGACGCCCTGCATGCCGTGCACCATCCAGTAGCCCACCGCGCAGAAACCGGCCGCCACGAAGGCCGCGGGGCGTGTGAAGAGGCCCAGCGTCAGAAGCAGGCCGAGCGCCAGTTCAAACGGGCCGGACAGGCCGGCCAGGGTCATCGCGACGGGCGGCATGCCCTCGACCGCCGGAAATCCCAGCACCTTGGCCGTGCCGTGACAGAGGAACAGCAGGCCGGCGACGATGCGCAGCAGGCTGAGAAGCTGGGGCTGGTAGGCAGAGACCTTGTCGAACATGAAACCCTCCCTCGGGACGAACGGTGCGATCTGGAACCGGGTCAGGGCCGGGCCAAAGCGTAGGGGTCAGGCGGCGCGGTCGAGCGCCGCCATCTGCTGGATCCGCACATAGTCGGTCTTGCCGGTGCCCAGCACCGGCACCTCGACGACGCGGAGGATCTTCTTCGGCACAGCCAGTTCGGGCGCGCCATGGCTGCGGGCCCATTCGGCGAGACGGGCGACGTCGGCGTCGCGGCGGTCCGTGACCAGCACCAGCTTCTCGCCCTTGCGCGCGTCGGGGACGGCGACCACGGCGTGCCGGGCGTCCGGCCAGACCGCGCTGGCCAGACCCTCGACCGCGGTCAGTGAGACCATCTCGCCGCCGATCTTGGCGAACCGCTTTATCCGGCCTAGAATTGAGACATAGCCGTCCTTGTCGATATCGACGATGTCGCCCGTGTCATGCCAGCCCCCGGCCAGCGGTTCCACGGTGTCCGGATCGTCAGCCGACAGATAGCCTTTCATGACATTGGGCCCGCGAAGGAACAGGCGCCCGCCATCGGGGATGCCGTCGACGGGATCGATGCGCCATTCCATTCCGGGCATCATCTGGCCGACCGTGCCGGGGCGGTTGCGGTCGGGATGGTTCACCGCCACCACGGGCGCCGCTTCGGTGGCGCCGTAGCCTTCCAGAAGCTTCAGGCCATGGAAGCGGGTGTTGAACAGGTGGTGGGTTTCGGGGCGCACCTTCTCGGCTCCGGCCACGACGAACTGCAGGGTGGCGAAATCGTCAGGCGCTGCGACCCGGGCGTACTGGTTCAGGAAGGTGTCGGTGGCGAACAGGATCGACGCCTTCACGTCAGGCAGCAATTCGACGATCTGCTTGGCGTGCAACGGCGACGGATACTGGAAGGCCTTCATTCCCTGGAGGATCGGCAACAGGACGCCGCCGGTCAGGCCGAAGCAATGGAAGGTCGGCAGCGGGTTGAACATCACCCATTCGGGCTTCAGCTCGATATGCTGGGCCACCTGACGGCAGTTGGCGACCAGGTTCCACTGGCTGAGGACGACGCCCTTGGGCGCGCCGAAACTTCCTGACGTAAACAGCACGACGCCCGGTGAAGACGGTTCGGTGTGAACCCGGAAACGTCGGGGCATCAGTCCGGCCATCAGCCCGTAAAGCTTGTCCGGCAGGCCGATAGTCTTGCGCACGTCGTCCAGCCAGACCACCTCGGCGACCGTGGCGAGGTCATCCAGCAGATCCTCGAGTTTCGCCTGGGTGACGAAGCGCCTGGCGCAGAGGATTTTGTTCACCCCCGCGGCCTTGATCGCAGCCTTGATATTGCTCTGGCCCGAGGTGAAATTGAGCATCACCGGAACGCGGCCGTGGGCGTGCAGTCCGAAGTAGGTGACCACGACTCCGGCGCTGGCGGGCAGCAGGATGCCGACCCGCTCGCCCGCCTCGGTCATCGCGGCGATCTTACGGCCGAGCACGAAGGCGGCGCGGATCAGGCCGGTGTAGGTCAGCGGGTTGCGATCGATGTCCTCCAGGATTTCCTTGTCGCCGAACCTGTCCCGCGCTGCGATCAGGCTGTCGAAAACAGTCTGTTCGCCGTCCTTGGCATCCAGCGGTACGCGCAAATCCCATCCTCCGTGCGGATGCGGTTGGCCCGCAGCCTTTTCTCTTCGCGACCAGACTAGAGCCGCGGCGCCGCCTTGAAAAGGCGCATTCCCCTGCGTCAGCGGACAGGCTGCCCGGGCTGACTGAATCTGACCCGACCATCCGGCCTCTGGAAATCAAACGGCGTTCTCTCTAGGCCTGAGCCGTGCAGGTTTGGGGAAGCGCGTGACGGAGAAGAAGCCTGCGCCGAAATTGACCGAGCTCCCGGCGGTCTATGCAGCCGGGCCGGCGCCCGGCCTGCCGCCCTGGTTCCTCAAGGCCGTCGCCTGGACCGGCGCCTTGGGTGTGCTGACCGCCAACCTGTCTGTTCTTCTGCCCCACATCGCCTCTTTGCGGACCGCGCTGCAGGAATCCTTCGGCCTCATCGCGTTCGAGAGCTTCAGCACCTTCGCCGGCGCCCTGATGGTTCTCGGCCTCGGGGCCGGCTATTTCTGCGGTTGCGCCCTTTTGTACTTCCTCTGGATCCGCAAGCGGCCGAGGTTCAAACTGCCGTTCCTGATCGGGGCGGGCCTGCTTGCCCCGTTCGTCCTGTTCGTCAGCCTCAGCCTGAGGCCCGCCAGCGACCTGGGCCCCATGCAGTCCGAGCGGCTCGGCGAACTTCTGGCCATGGTCGACCAGAACTACGTGCGCGCGGGAGTCGACCACGGCGGCTACTGGTTCGCGACCGACAACGCCTCCATGGGCCCCCAGGGCTGGACCACCGCCCAGGTGCTGGCGGGCGTGCTGCAGGCGCCGTCCAGCGCCGAGTCGCGGCCGCAAACGGTCGAGCGGGTTCGACGCAGCCTCGCCTATATCGAATCCATCCGGCAGCCGAACGGCGGGGGCTATCAGGATGGGGCGAAGACCACGGTTACAGAGATCATCGGCTGGGTCGTGACGGCCGAGGCGCTGGCCCTCCATCCCGATCCGCACCAGCCGGTCTGGACGCCGGCGGAGGAGGGCCCGGCCCGCGACCGCCTTTTCAAGGATCTGGCGGAACTGGCCGGCCGCCAGCATGCCGACGGCGGCTGGGGGCCCCTGTCGCCGACGGCGGAGCGGGAGCGCCAGCGCACCTATTCCACCGTCGTCAGCATGATGGCCTTCCTGGCCGCGCGGGACGCCGATCTGGTGCGCGGCGACGCCCGCTGGGCCTATGACAACGACATCCGCCGTGGCGCGCGCTGGCTGATGCTCAACGCCACGGAAGGGCAAGAGGGGGCCAAGGGCTGGTGGCCCAACCCCTACGTCCGGCGCACCGACGGCGATTGTCTCGGTCTGACGTCCCAGGTCATGTACGTCCTCGCCCATGTCGACCGGTCGTTGGGGCTGCGGCCCTATGACTCCGCCTTCGCCGACCTGCGCACCGGCTACCTCGCCCGGTTGCGCGAGGGCGACGGCCAGTTCGCCTCCATCCAGAAACGGCCGCTCGACATGAACTGCCAGCTTCAGGACAGCGAATCCTACCTCTTCGGCCAGCCCGACTTCACCCTCGAGCGGTCCACCTTCCTCTGGTACCCGTGGACCATGGCCGCCGTCAGTGAACTGTCGCGTTCGACCAAACTGTCGGGCGAGGAACGGAACCGGCTGGCGGTGCTGGACGACATCCTGACGCGGCGCCTGCCCGAGATGACCCGGAAGGACCTCGAGAACACCGTCCTCTATCCGACGGCCGAGACCCTGTTCGGTCTGGGCGTGCGGATGCGCAATGACGCCGTGCTGAATCCCTGAACCGGGCGGCCCAACCTTGCCTTTGACGGCCGAAAGACCGACATAGCCGCTCTGGCAAGGAGCCCTGTTCCCGGCGATGGTCACGCTGATCGACACCCTGACGAAGACGCCGGCCGAGCTGCGTCACCCCGAGAAGCAGAACCGCCCCGAGACGGCGGTGCTGAAGAAGCCCGACTGGCTGCGCGTCAAGGCGCCCGGGTCGGGCCAGTACAATGCGACCCGGGCGATCGTGAAGGAGAAGGGTCTCCACACCGTCTGCGAGGAGGCGGCCTGCCCCAACATCGGCGAGTGCTGGAGCCAGAAGCACGCCACCCTGATGATCATGGGCGACACCTGCACGCGGGCCTGCGCCTTCTGCAACGTCAAGACGGGCCTGCCGCAGCCGCTGGACCCCGAAGAGCCCGCCAAGGTCGGCCTGGCCGTTCGTGAGATGGGCCTGAACCACGTCGTCATCACCAGCGTGGACCGGGACGACGTCTCCGACGGCGGCGCCGCCCATTTCGCCGAGGTCGTGCGCCAGATCCGGCTGCAGGCGCCGAACACCACCATCGAAATCCTGACGCCCGACTTCCTGCGCAAGGACGGAGCGGCCGAGGTGATGATCGACGCCACGCCCGACGTCTTCAACCACAACCTCGAAACCGTGCCGCGGCTGTATCTGAAGATCCGGCCCGGGGCCCGCTACTTCCACAGCCTGCGCCTGCTGCAGATGGTCAAGGAGCGCGACCCCAACCAGTTCACCAAGTCCGGCATCATGGTCGGCCTGGGCGAGACCCGCGAAGAGGTCATGCAGGTGATGGACGATATGCGCTCGGCCGGCGTCGACTTCATCACCATCGGCCAATACCTGCAACCGACCCGCAAACACGCGGCCATCGACCGTTTCGTCACCCCCGAGGAGTTCAAGGCGTACGAAGCCATCGCCCGCGCCAAGGGCTTCCTGATGGTCTCGTCCTCGCCCCTGACCCGCAGTTCGCACCACGCCGGCGACGACTTCGCCCGGCTGAGGGCGGCGCGGCTGGCTCAGACCGGGCGCTGAGCCGCGTTTGGCCGTCCATCGCGTCACAAGGACCCTGCCGTACACGCCCGCCCAGCTGGCGGCGCTGGTCGCCGACGTGCGCGCCTATCCCGAGTTCGTGCCCTGGGTGACCGCCATGCGCACCTGGAGCCCGCGCGAGGAGGCGCCCGGCGTCAGCCTGGTCGACGCCGAAGCGGCCGTCGGCTTCTCCTTTCTCAAGGAGCGGTTCTCGACCTGGGTGCGGCATGACCGGAACCGCGACGTGGTGGAGGTGGGTCTGATCCGGGGCCCGTTCAGGCACCTGAAAAACCGCTGGGAATTCTTCCCGGATCCGGCGGGCGCCCGGGTCGAGTTCATGATCGACTTCGCCTTCAGGTCGAGGCTGCTCGACGCCATGCTGCAGGCCAATTTCGACCGCGCCGTCGGCAAGCTGATGGGCTGTTTTGAGGCCCGGGCGGCCCGACTCTACGGTCCTCAAGCCGCGAAACCCGTCCCATGAGCTTCGACTTCGACGCGACGGTCGTGGGCGCCGGCGCGGTCGGCCTCGCCTGCGGCCGGGCGCTGGCGAAGCGGGGTCTGTCGGTGCTGGTGCTGGAGAAGGAGCCACACATCGGCCAGGGCGTCTCCTCGCGCAATTCGGAGGTCATCCACGGCGGCCTCTACTATCCGACCGGTTCGCTGAAGGCGCGGTACTGCGTCACCGGCCGGCGGCTGCTTTACGCTTTCCTCGAGAGCCACAAGGTCGAGTACCGCCGCTGCGGCAAGCTGGTCGTCGCCACCGAAGCGGCCGAGGTGGAGCGGATCGAAGCGATCTTCGAGCTGGCGACGGCCAATGAGGTCGAGGCGCTGGACCATCTCACCGGAGCCCAGGCGCAGGCGCTTGAACCCGGCCTGAGCGCCCACGCCGCCATCCTGTCGCCCGAGAGCGGCGTGTTCGACAGCCACGGCTACATGCTGGCCCTGCAGGGCGAGATCGAGGACGCGGGCGGCTCGGTGGTCGTCTCCACCCCGTTCGAACGGGCCGAGCCGCTCCCCGGGGGCGGCTTCACGATCACGGCGGGCGGGGAGGGCGGCGCCACCCTGACCACCCGGCTGCTGGTCACCGCGCCCGGCCTCGGCGCGCAGGCCGTCGCGGCCGGGATTGCGGGCTATCCCGCCGAGCGCATCCCCGCCGGCCACTTCGGCAAGGGCGTCTATTTCCGCCTGACCGGCAAGGCGCCGTTCGAACGGCTGATCTATCCGCCGCCGATCCCCGGCGCCCTCGGCACTCACTACCGCAAGGATCTGGGCGGACAGGCCGTGTTCGGCCCCGACCTGGTCTATGTCGAGACCGAGGACTATTCGGTCGACGCCGCCAAGGTCGCCGAATTCGAGGGCTATATCCGCCGCTTCTGGCCGGGCCTGCCCGACGGCGCCCTGACGCCCGACTACGCCGGGATCCGGCCCAAGCTGCACGGGCCGGGCGAACCGCAGCCGGACTTCCAGCTGCACGGCCGGGAGATCCATGGTCTGGAGGGACTGGTCGCCCTGTTCGGCATCGAAAGTCCCGGCCTGACCAGTTCGCTGGCGATCGGCGAGGCGGTCGCCGGGATGCTCGCCCATGATTAGGCTGCTCATTCGCGAAGCCACTGCGGACGACATTCCGAACCTGCACAAGCTGATCGAGAGCGCCTACCGGGGAGAGGCTTCGCGGGCGGGGTGGACGACGGAAGCTGACCTCCTCGCCGGCCAACGCACCGACCCGGATGACCTCGCGGCGATTCTCTCCGATCCGGCCCAGACAATCCTCACGGCGTGGCGCGGGGACAATCTTGCAGGTTGCATACTCCTCGCGGACCGAGGCTCCGGATGCGGCTATTTCGGCATGCTGTCTGTGTTTCCGCCCATGCAGTCGCTCGGCGTGGGGCGGCAACTTGTGACAGCGGCAGAGGCCGCCGCCAAGGCGCGTTTCGGCGCCGACCGCATGCGCATCTCCGTCTTCCCCCAGCGTGAGACCCTCGTCGCCTGGTACGAACGGCTGGGCTATCGGCAGACCGGGGACACCCTGCCGTTCCCTTACGGCAATCCGCGCTTCGGCCTCCCGCTGTGCGACGACCTGTATTTCGTCGTCATGGAACACCCGCTGGATTGAACCGCATGGAAATCCGCACCCCCCGTCTGGTCCTCCGCTCCGCCCGGCCGGATGATCTGGAGGCCATGCACGCCGTCCTGTCTGACCCGCGCGCCACGCGCTGGTGGTCGACGCCGCCGCACCAGACGCGGGAGCAGACGCGGGTCTGGCTGGACGCCATGATCGCCAACGGTCCCGGCCATCCCGACTTCGTCGTCGAGCTGGACGGCCGCGTGGTCGGCAAGGCCGGCTTCTACGAGATGCCCGAGGTCGGCTACATCCTGCATCCCGACGTCTGGGGGAAGGGGCTGGCGGGCGAGGCCGTGGGCGCGGCCGTCGACCATGTCTTCCTGACCGGGGACGTCGACACCCTCACGGCCGACGTCGATCCGGAGAACGCCGCCTCGATTCGGGTGCTGGAGCGGCTGGGCTTCGTTCAGACCGGGGCCGCCCGGCGCACCTGGAACATAGGCGGGGTCTGGAAAGACAGCCTCTACTACGGCCTGTCACGGTCGGATCGCGCGGCGACAGCCGCCGCACAAGCTCCCGCTTGAACTCCGGCCCGGGTTGAGGCATAAGCCCGCCCTCGCAGGCGGCTCTTTCGGGCCGCCGCTGTTGTTTTCGCGCCTCCGCGGGCGCCGACCTTATAGAAGATTGAGACGGACATGGCCGTTCCGAAGCGCAAAGTATCGCCCTCGCGTCGCAACATGCGCCGCTCGCACGACTCGCTGGGCTCCAACCCGCACGTCGAGGACAAGGACACGGGCGAGCTGCGCCGCTCGCACCACATCGACCTGAAGACCGGCACCTATCGCGGCCGCCAGGTCCTGACGCCCAAGGAAGACTAGCTCCTTCCGCTCCGGCGGACGCCTGAATGACGGCGCGCGGTTTCCCCGCGCGCCGTTTTCGTGCGTCTATGCAGCTTCACCACGGAATGGAGCCTGCTCATGATCCGCCTTGCCGCCGCCGCCGCATCGCTGCTGCTGCTCACCGCCTGCAACGCCCCTGAGTCCGGCGAGGCTCCGGCGACCGAGGCCGAGGCCACTCCGGCCGCCCCCGCGGCTGATCCGAACGCCCTGACCGCCCAAGGCTTCGGTGTCCTGCGCATCGGCATGACCAAGGCCGAGGTCGAGGCGGCGCTGGGCCCCGACAGCAACCCCGAGGCGGTCGGAAGCGCCGAGCCCGAGATCTGCGACCAGTGGCGGCCTCAGCGCGCCCCGGAGGGCCTGCTGGTCATGATCCAGGACGGCGTCCTGACCCGCATTTCGGTCGCACGGCCATCGACATTGAAGACGGACCGCGGCTTCGGCGTGGGCGACACGGCCGCGGCGATCAAGGCCGCCTACGGCGCCGCCGCTGTGTCAGAGCCTCATAAGTATTCCCCGGCGCCTGCCGAAGACATCTTCGTCTGGACGTCCGGCGGCCCGGCCACGCCTGACGCGTATGTGCAGGACGCAGCGGCCCGCGGCGTGCGCTACGAAATCAACGGCGAGGGCCGGGTCGGCATCGTCCATGTCGGCGGTCCGGCGATCCAGCTGGTCGAGGGATGCTCCTGATCCCGCGGGTCTGACGGTTGGCGATTCGGCGGGGGTTGGGCTAAACCCCCGCCACTCCCAGACAGCAGAGCACCGCCATGACCGACATCGCCGACATCGTCGCCCGCCAGATCCTCGACAGCCGCGGCAATCCGACGGTCGAGGTCGATGTGATCCTCGACGACGGCAGCTTCGGCCGCGCGGCGGTGCCCTCGGGCGCCTCCACCGGCGCGCATGAGGCGGTGGAGCTGCGCGATGGCGACAAGGACCTGTGGGGCGGCAAGGGCGTCGGCAAGGCCGTCGACGCCGTCAACGGCGAGATCTTCGACGCCCTGTCCGGCATGGACGCCGAGGACCAGCGGCGCATCGACGAGGCCCTGATCGCGCTCGACGGCACCGAGAACAAGGGCCGGCTGGGCGCCAACGCCATCCTCGGCGTGTCCCTGGCCTGCGCCAAGGCCAGCGCCATCTCCTCGGGCCTGCCGCTGCATCGCTATCTGGGCGGCGTCTCGGCCCGCATCCTGCCGACGCCGATGATGAACATCATCAACGGCGGCGCCCATGCCGACAATCCGATCGACATCCAGGAGTTCATGATCCTGCCCACCGGGGCCGAAAGCTTCTCGGAAGCCCTTCGGATGGGTTCGGAGATTTTCCACGCCCTTCGCAAACAGCTGAAGGACGCCGGTCATAACACCAACGTCGGCGACGAGGGCGGCTTCGCCCCCAACCTGGCCTCGGCCGAGGAGGCGCTGAGCTTCATCACCCGCGCCGGTCAGGCCGCCGGCTATCTGGCGGGCGAGGACTTCCACCTCGGCCTCGATGTCGCCGCCACGGAGTTCTTCAGGGACGGCAAATACGTCATGGCCGGGGAGGGCAAGACGCTCGAGGCCGACGCCATGGTCAACTATCTGGCCGACCTGTGCGAACGATTCCCGATCGTCTCCATCGAGGACGGCTGCGCCGAGGACGATTTCGACGGCTGGCGGATGCTGACAGAGCGTCTGGGGGACCGCTGCCAGATCGTCGGCGACGACCTGTTCGTCACCAACCCGGCCCGCCTGGCCGCCGGCATCGGCGAGGGGCTGGCCAATTCGATCCTGATCAAGGTCAATCAGATCGGGACCTTGTCGGAAACTCTTGACGCCGTGGATATGGCCCACCGGGCCGGTTACACCGCCGTGATGAGCCACCGCTCGGGCGAGACCGAGGATTCGACCATCGCCGACCTGGCCGTGGCCACCAACTGCGGACAGATCAAGACCGGGTCCCTGGCCCGCTCGGACCGCACGGCCAAATACAACCAGCTGCTCCGCATCGAGGAGATGCTGGGCGACCAGGGCGCCTATTTCGGCGATGGCATGTTGCTGAACCGGTAAGCGCAGAAGACGCGCGGCGGCGCCAGATTCTACGGCCAAGCTACGGTTCGTTAGGCATTTTCGGTCAGGACTCATTGATCAAGAGTCCACGCTCAGAAGGAGCGTCCCCAGTGCCCGAACGGATGAAGCCGTATTTTCCCTCCGCCATTCTCCTGTTGCTGGTCGTCTATCTGGGCGTTCAGGCCCTGACCGGGCAGCGCGGCCTGCTGAGCGGGCATGAGCGCGACGCCTTGATGCTGCGTCGCGAGGCCCAGCTGGCGGGCATTCTGGAGCAGCGTCGCGATCTTGAGGTCCGGGTCCGCTATCTGCGCACCGACAGCCTGTCGCGGGACCTTCTCGAAGAGCGCGCCCGCGCCGTGCTCGGCTTCGCGGACCCGCGCGACTATGTGATCCGGGTCTCGGCGCCGGCGGCGACCAAAGGCCCGGCGCCCCGGGCGTGAACTTTCGTTACATCGCCTGAGCCGGCTTTGCCTTTCGGGAACGAAGGCTGCTAAAGCCCCTTTCCGTAACGACAAGAGGCCTGCAACGGCGGGCCCAGCCGGGAGATGACGGATGGCGAAAGCCCCCGCCGCGAAGTCTGCTTCGAAGGCCACGAACCTGCCCAACACGCCGACGGCGTCCAAAGAGGACCTGCTGCGCTTCTACCGCGAGATGGTGCTCATCCGCCGTTTCGAGGAACGCGCGGGCCAGTTGTACGGCATGGGTCTGATCGGCGGCTTCTGCCACCTCTACATCGGCCAGGAGGCCGTCGCCGTGGGCGTTCAGGAGAGCGTCCGCCAGGGCCACGACAAGATCATCACCGGCTATCGCGACCATGGCCACATGCTGTGCGCCGGCATGGACCCCAAGGAAGTCATGGCCGAGCTGACTGGCCGCATCGGCGGCTCGTCCAAGGGCAAGGGCGGGTCGATGCACATGTTCGACACCGCCACCGGCTTCTACGGCGGCCACGGCATCGTCGGGGCGCAGGTCGCGCTGGGCACCGGCCTGGCCTTCGCCGGCCGCTATCGCGGCGACGACAGCGTGGCCTTCATCTATTTCGGCGACGGCGCGGCCAACCAGGGCCAGGTCTATGAGAGCTTCAACATGGCCCAGCTGTGGAAGCTGCCGGCCATCTACATCATCGAGAACAACCAGTACGCCATGGGCACGAGCATC
>Ga0164290_1001045_pt1 | contig 57079 bp, 55 predicted proteins | sample Micstemetagenome_FD_108782 | JGI IMG/M metagenome (GOLD analysis project Ga0164290, IMG submission 108782) | Contaminated culture microbial community from soil near Moab, Utah, USA - Microcoleus steenstrupii SON62 (Illumina Assembly) | ecosystem: Environmental > Terrestrial > Soil > Soil crust...
CCGAAGGCGTCGCTGCCGCCGAAGTGCTGAAGGTCGGCGAGAGCGGCAACAAGGCCGGTCTGCGCATCATCACCACGGGCGCGATTGCCTCCGCCGGGTTCGCGCTGCTCGCGGCGATGCGGATCGCGGCGGCCGAGGCGGCGACTTTCTTCCGTGTCGGCTCGGGCGCGACCGGTATCAGCGCAGGCCTGTCCTTCGCCCTGCTCGGCGCCGGGCATCTGGTCGGGCTTACGGTGGGGCTGGCGATCGGGCTCGGCATCCTGATCGGCTGGGCGGGTGCAGTTCCGATCCTCACCGCCGGTATCCCGGGACCGGCGGAAGAAGTGGCGCTGACGGCGTGGCGGGAGCAGGTCCGCTTCTTCGGCGCGGGCGTGATCGGCGTGGCGGCGATCTGGACCTTGCTCAGCATCCTGGGGCCGATCCTCGGCGGCATCCGCTCTGCCATCGCTGCGTCGGCCCAGCGGAAGACCGGTGGCGAAGCCCTGGCGCTGCAGGAGCGCGACCTGCCGATCGGCATCGTCGCCGGCTCTAGCCTCGTCGCCCTGGCACTGATCGGCGTGCTGCTCGCCTTCAACCTGGGCAGTGTTGGCAACACCGCGCTGCTGCTCATCGGCAGCCTTGTCTTCGTGGTGATCGCGGGCGCGTTCATCGCGGCGGTGTGCGGCTATATGGCCGGCCTGATCGGCGCGTCGAACAGCCCGATCTCCGGCGTCGGCATCCTGTCCATCATCGCCGCGGCGCTGCTGATCGGCGCCGTCACGGGAGGTGGCGATACCGGGCCGCTGGTCGTCTATGCGCTGACCGTCACGGCGGTGGTGTTCGGCATCGCCACCATCTCCAACGACAATCTCCAGGACTTGAAGACCGGACAGCTGGTCGGCGCCACGCCCTGGCGTCAGCAGGTGGCGCTGGTGTTCGGCGTCTTCTTCGGCTCGCTGGTCATTCCGCCCGTGCTATCCCTCCTGAACCAGGCCTATGGCTTTGCGGGTGCGCCGGGTGCGGGGCCGAATGCGCTGCCAGCCCCGCAGGCGGCGCTGATCTCGGCGCTCGCGCAAGGCGTGCTCGGCGGCACGCTCGACTGGAGCATGATCGGCTATGGCGCGATCGCGGGCGTGGTCATCGCTTCCCTCGATCGCGTGCTGCGCAAGACGCGCGGCAAAGGCTGTCCGCCGCTCGCCGTCGGCCTCGGCATTTACCTGCCGATGCAGACGAGCCTCCTCGTGGTCGTCGGCGCGGTAGCAGGCTGGCTGTACGAGCGCCGACGGACGGGCGACCCCGAAGCGCACGAGCGCATGGGCGTGCTGCTCGCGACCGGGCTGATCGTCGGCGAAAGCCTGTTCGGCGTCGCGCTTGCAGGCCTCGTGGTGAGCACCGGCAGCGACGCGCCCCTGGCGATCATGGAACCGAGCACTGCTGCCTTGATTGCGGCACCGATCCTGTTCGCCGCGATTTCGGTCTGGCTGTACCGGAAGGCCTCCCTCTCCTCCGGGGAGAGGGCGACTCAGCGAAGCTGAGCGGGGTGAGGGGATAAGGGTTCGGGCGTCACGTTCCCGATCCCCTCACCCGGACGGCTCACGCCGTCTCGACCTCTCCCTATGGGAGAGGTAAGAACCGCGCGATCACGTCCTTGGCGATCCGAGCGGGGCGCAGCGTCTTCGCGTCGATGCAGCACCAGCTGGAGCGAACCTCAGCGATGACCTCTTCGCCGCGCTTGATAAGCGTGGCGTAAAAGGCCTTGGCACCTTCAACCTTCTCCAGCACCACGTCGGCCACAACTTGGTCGTCCAGGAACGCAGGCCGGCGGTAAGTGATCTCGTGCTTCAGCGCGACCCACAGCTTCGCTGCGACCTCGTCGGCCGGTGCGAAGCGGCGCCAATGGCTCACCACCGCATCCTGCACCCAGTTCAGGTAGCGGGCATTGTTCACATGCCCCATGAAGTCGATGTCGTCGGCGAGGATCCGGATCGGGAACTGATACGCAGCGCTGGTCATCTCGATCTATTTACACCCCTGTCAGCGCCGAGTCACCCGCGTCCGCGATAGCCCGGCACATTCTGACCCGGCAGCCACAGTCCCTCGGGCGGCGGGCCGGACTGCCAGAACACGTCGATCGGAATGCCGCCGCGCGGATACCAATAGCCGCCGATGCGCAGCCACACCGGCTTCATCTCGGCAACCAGCCGCTCGGCGATCCCGACCGTGCAATCCTCATGGAACGCCGCATGGTTGCGGAACGATCCAAGGAACAGCTTCAGCGACTTGGATTCGACGATCGTCTCGCCAGGCGCATAGTCGATGACGAGGTGCGCGAAGTCGGGCTGGCCGGTCACGGGACAGAGGGAGGTGAACTCCGGCGCCGTGAACCGGACCAGATAGGGCCGTGCGGGCCGGGGGTTCGGGACATAGTCGAGCTGCGCGTCCTCGGGCGAGGCGGGCAGGGCGGAGGAGTGTCCGAGATGGGTGACCTTCATGGGCACCATCTAGTCGTTCGAGCGCCAACTCCCAACACCGGCTAGGCTGAGCTTGTCGAAGCCTTCCCTTTCTGTACACCACAACAAGAAGGGAGGGCTTCGACAAGCTCAGCCCAGTCGGAGGATAGATTTGCGCCACATCCTGTTGATCTCTGCTGCCCTGCTCGCCGCCCCCCTTCTCGCCCAGGACAAAAAGGACGAGCCCAAAGCCGCCGCCGACATCCCCGCGCCGCAGATCGTCACCACCCGCCACAGCGGTACGTTCGGCGGGCAGCGCATCGCCTACGCGGCCACGGCCGGCGACATGCACATCAAGGGCGAGGACGGCACCGCGCGTGCCAACATCACCTATTACAGCTACGTCAAGGAGCCGCGTGACCCCAACCGTCCGGTCACTTTCCTGTTCAACGGCGGCCCCGGCTCCGGTTCGGTCTGGCTGCACATGGGCGCATTCGGGCCGAAGCGCGTCGCTATCCCGTCCGACGCGCGCGATGATGGCGCGCCGCCCTACCCGATCGTCGACAATCCCGATGCGCTGCTCGACGTCACCGACATCGTCTTTATCGACCCGGTCGGCACCGGCTTCAGCCATGTCGTCGGCAAGGGCGAGACCAAGGATTATTGGGGCGTCACCAAGGACGCCAAGTCCGTCGCCCAGTTCATCCGGCAATGGCTGAACGAGAATGGCCGCTGGAACAGCCCCAAATATCTGGGGGGCGAAAGCTACGGCACCACTCGCTCCGCCGCCGTCGCGAACGAGCTGGAGGGCGCGTACAACGACGTGGCGCTGAACGGCATCATCCTCATTTCGGCCATCCTCGACTTCGGCGCCCAGGCCGAGGTGGAGGGCAACGACATGCCCTTCGTCATCTCGCTGCCCAGCTATGCGGCCGTTGCCTGGTACCACAACAAGGTGCCCAACCGTCCCGCGACGGTCGCCGAGTTCGTCAACGAGGCCCGCGCCTTCGCCACCGGCCCGTATGCGACCGCGCTGATGAAGGGTCAGGCGCTGCAGGGCCCCGAGCGCGACCAGGTTCGTACCCAGCTCGCCCGCTACTCCGGACTGTCCGAGCAGTTCCTCGAACGCACCGATCTGCGCCCGTCGCCCGGCCGCTTCTGGAAGGAGCTGCTGCGCGATCGCGGCCTGACCGTCGGCCGGCTCGACAGCCGCTACACGGGCCGCGACCGCGATGCCGGCGGGGAGGAGTTCGACAATGATCCAAGCTTCTACGGGATCGATGCGGGCTATACCGCAGCGGTCAACAGCTATGTGCGCGGGACGCTCGGCTACAAGACCGATCGCTCCTATGTGACGATCGGCTCCGTGCAGCCCTGGGACTGGGACCTCGGCCGCGGCGAGGCGACCTATTACAAGTCGGTTGCGCCCTATATCGGCCGGGCAATGCGGGAGAATTCAGGCCTGCGGGTGTTCGTCGGCCAAGGCTATTACGATTTCGCCACGCCCTTTTTCGGCGCCGAGTACGCGCTCACCCGCACCGGCTTCCCGCAGGACCGGATCGTGTGGAAATACTACGAGGCCGGCCACATGATGTACGTCCGCGACGAAGATCGACGGAAGCTGAGTGAGGATGTCCGGGCGTTTATCCGAGGACGGTAGTCGCACGTCCGCTCCGGGTGGAAAGCGGACCTAACACCTCTCCCGCGAGGAGAGGGTGGCTCGTTCGCGATGGGTCGACTGCGGACCTTCGTTCGCTAATCTGTTACGAAGCTGAACGCGCTCAGCCCTCGTTCCCGTTCGTTGAACAGCAGCGCGCGGCCCGCGGGTGGAGCGCTTCGTTGGGGACATTGGGACCGGGTGCAGGCGCGGCAGCCAAGGCCGATCGGAGTCGCGGCACCGCTCAGGTCGAAGCCGCGCGCGAGGGCGAGGCTGGCGGCGAGCTCTGCGGAGAGGCCCAGGCCGACGACGAACTCCGCGCCGACATCCCCCGCACGCCGCCCTTGCGGGTGGACGGTGCGCGCGAAGGTGAACCAGCGGGAGCCATCTTCCAGCTCGACCAGGTCGCGTTCGATCGCGCCCGGCCGGTCGAAGGCGTTGTGAAGGCGCCACAAGGGGCAGCGGCCGTCCGCCTCAACCAGCCGCGCACCGCTGGCGCCGGCATAGCGCTTGCTCGCCTGGCCCGCCCGGTCGATGCGGATCATGAAAAAAGGAAGGCCGCGGGCGCCGACGCGCTGCAGCGTGGTCAGCCGGTGCGCCACCTGTTCATAGCCGGCGCCGAACCGTCGCTGGAGCAACTCCACATCATAGCCGGTCGCCTCGCATGCGCGCAGAAAGCGGGCATAAGGCATCATCAGGGCCGCGCCGAAATAGCTGGTCAGATGGCGGCGGTACAGCCGCTCGGCCGCGCGGTCGGCGAACTGGGCGCCTTTCGTCAGCGCCTCGATCTCGGCGCGCGCTTCGAGGGCGCCGAGCTGGAACGCGGCCTGGAAGGTGCGTGAGGCGCCGTCCAGCATCTCCGAGATCTGCAGCTGGCGCGCATGGAGGTCGAGCCGCCGGAGCGCGCCCGGCAGCACCTCGACAGGCAGGATGCGCAGCGTCAGGCTGTGCTTGACGCGTAGTCGCTCGGCAATGGCGGCGTAGAGGTCGCCCGCGGACAGGCGCAGTTCGTCTGCCAGCGTTTCGGCGGCGGCATCCAGATCGGGAAAGTGATTGCGCCAGCGCTCAATCTCCTGCCGCACGGCGGCGATCGGGTCGGCGGCGTCGGTCAAGGTCGCTGCGCCTCCGCCCAGCCGGTCATAGGCGCGCGCGAACGCCTCCGCACCGCCCGGCGCCCCGGCCAGCCATTCCTCGAGCTCAGTGCGGTCGATCTCCAGGTCGGCGAACAGCGGATCGCCGAGCCGCCGCCGGATGGCGTCGGCGCCTCCGCCGGGGCTGCCCGTGCTCAGCGTCCGCGGGTCGAAGTCGTACATCTCCGTCAGTCGCACCAGCACCTGCGCGGTCAGCGGGCGCTGATTGCGTTCGATGAGGTTCAGGTAGCTGGCCGAGATGCCGAGCTGCTCGGCCATGGCCGCCTGCGACAGGCCCGCGCCGCGCCTGAGCCGGCGCACCTGATGCCCCGCGATCAGCTTCGCCATGCTGTCCTACATGCCTTCCGGTCTGATACGATCGATGCGTGAACCTCCTCCAAAGCCAACGAATTGTAAAGTATTTACACCGGTACTCTGCGATTTGCCTGGGATCGTACAGCGCCACCTTCTTCATGGCCGAAAATACATGTGTTGCGTATGAAGCTCGTGCATTCCTCACATCAGACACAGCCATTCTGTAAAGGGGCGTACACATGACTGACTTTTCCGACCTGATCGCAGCACCCGAGGAGCGCTTCGCGGGCATCAACCGCACCTACACAGCGGCGGATGTTGAGAAGCTGCGCGGATCGGTGCCGATCGAATACACGCTGGCCCGTCGCGGTGCGCTGAAGCTGTGGGAACTGCTGAAGTCGGAAGATTATATCAATGCCCTCGGCGCGCTCAGCGGCAACCAGGCGATGCAGATGGTCCGCGCGGGCCTGAAGGCCATCTACCTGTCCGGCTGGCAGGTCGCGGCGGACGCCAACACGGCCGGCGCCATGTATCCGGACCAGTCGCTCTACCCGGCCAATGCCGGGCCGGAGCTGTGCCGCAAGATCAACCGCACGCTGCAGCGTGCCGACCAGATCGAGCATTCGGAAGGCGGCGCCACGCGCGACTGGTTCGCCCCGATCGTGGCCGATGCGGAGGCCGGCTTTGGCGGGCCGCTCAACTGCTTCGAGATCATGAAGGCCTATATCGAGGCCGGCGCCGCCGGCGTGCACTTCGAGGACCAGCTCGCGTCGGAAAAGAAGTGCGGCCATCTGGGCGGCAAGGTGCTGATCCCCACCCAGGCGCACATTCGCAACCTCAATGCCGCGCGGCTTGCCGCCGACGTCTGCGGCGTGCCGACCGTCCTAGTCGCTCGCACCGATGCCGAGAGCGCCAAGCTCATCACCTCGGACATCGATGAGCGCGATCATGAGTTCCTGACCGGCGAGCGGACGCCGGAGGGCTTCTTCCGGCTGAAGGACGGCACCGGCGTCGATCATTGCATCAAGCGCGGCATCGCCTTTGCCGAGCATGCCGATCTCTTGTGGTGGGAGACAAGCCACCCGAACCTGGAGGATGCCAAGCGGTTCGCCGAGGCGGTGCAGAAAGCACACCCGGGCAAGATGATGGCCTATAACTGCTCGCCCAGCTTCAACTGGGAGGCGAAGCTCGACAAGGAGACGATCGCCAAGTTCCAGCGCGAACTGGGCGCGATGGGCTACAAGTTCCAGTTCGTGACGCTGGCGGGCTTCCACCAGCTCAACCACGGCATGTTCGAGCTGGCCCGCGGTTACAAGGATCGCGGCATGGCGGCCTATTCCGAGCTGCAGCAGGCCGAGTTCGCGTCCGAGGCCGACGGCTACACGGCGACCCGCCACCAGCGCGAAGTCGGCACCGGCTATTTCGACCTGGTCGCGACGGCCGTCGGCGGCGGCCAGGCGAGCACCACGGCGCTGGCGGAAAGCACGGAGGCCGACCAGTTCAAGGCGGCCTAAACCACCTCACCCTCTCCCTTCCGGGGAGAGGGACGGCCGCGCAGCGGCCAGGGAGAGGGGTAGAGCCGGCACCCCGACACACAGCCCCTCTCCCGGCTCGCTCCGCTCCCCGCCCTCTCCCCAAAGGGGAGAGGGTTGTCTAAACGTCGTTCATGACCGCCCGTCCCAATCGCCTGCGCTCCATCCTCGGAGGATCGGCAGGCAATCTGGTCGAGTGGTATGATTGGTACGCCTACAGCGCCTTCACGCTGTACTTCGCGGCCAGCTTCTTCCCCAAGGGCGACCGCACCGCCGAACTGTTGAGCGCAGCTGCCGTCTTCGCGGTCGGCTTTTTGATGCGGCCGATCGGCGGATGGCTGATGGGCGTCTATTCCGATCGCCACGGCCGCAAGGCGGGCCTCACGCTCTCGGTGAGCCTGATGTGCGCCGGCTCCGTGGCGATCGCCGTAACCCCCACCTACGCGCAGATCGGGGCCTGGGCACCGGCGATCCTGGTGCTTGCCCGCATGGCGCAGGGTCTCAGCCTCGGCGGCGAGTACGGCGCCAGCGCGACCTATATGTCGGAGATGGCCGGCCGTCGGCACCGCGGCTTCTGGTCCAGCTTTCAATATGTGACGCTGATCGGCGGCCAGCTGACCGCGCTCGGCCTGCTCGTGATCCTGCAGGCGCTGCTCACCGAGGCGCAGCTCGACGCCTGGGGTTGGCGCATTCCGTTTGCGATCGGCGGCGTGCTGGCGGTGAGTGTTTTCTGGCTCCGCCGGCGCCTGGCCGAGACCGAAAGCTTCGAGAACGCCCGGCAGTCGGACGCGCCGAAATCGGGCGCCTTGTCCCTGTTCCGCCATCATCCGCGCGAGGCGTTCACGGTGATGGCGCTGACGGCCGGCGGCACGCTCGCCTTCTACGCCTACTCGATTTACATGCAGAAGTTCCTCGCCAACACCTCCGGCTTCAGCCGCGAGACGGCGAGCGCGATCATGACGGCGGCGCTGTTCGTGTTCATGGCCGTCCAACCCGTGATGGGCGCGCTCTCGGACCGGATCGGCCGCAAGCCGCTGATGATCGGCTTCGGGGTCGCCGGCCTGCTCGCGACCTGGCCGGCCTTTGTGGCCCTGGAGAGCGTCACCAGCCCCTGGTCAGCCTTTGCAATCGTCACGGGCCTGCTGCTGATCAACTCCGCCTACAGCGCGATCAGCGGCGTGGTGAAGGCCGAGATGTTTCCGGCCCATATCCGGGCTCTCGGCGTCGCCTTCCCCTACGCGCTCGCCAACACCCTGTTCGGCGGCACCGCCGAATATGTCGCGCTCTGGCTCAAGGGACAGGGCCTGGAACGCGGCTTTTATGCCTATGTGACGGCGATGATCGGCCTCTCGCTGATCGTCTACACGCGCATGAAGGACACGCGCGACCACAGCCGGATTTTGGAGGACTAACTCTTCGCCTCCACCCGGAGGAAGTCGACGAACGCGCGGAGTGGCGCCGGCAGATAGCGCCGCCCGGAGTAGTACAGAAAGGCGCCCGTGAACGGCGTCGACCAGTCGGCAAGGATCTCGACCACCTGCCCCGTGTCGATCAGGTCGCGGTAGAAGCCCTCGAAGCTCATCGCGACGCCGAGGCCGTCCACCACCGCTGCGCGCTGCAGTTCGAGGCTGTTGGTCAGCAGCCGGGGAGGCGGCGCGATCTTCAGGACGCGGCCGTCCCGCTCATACTCCCAAGCCAGGCTGACCCCGTGCAGGAAGCGGTGCCGAATGGCGGCGTGCCGGACCAGTTCCTCCGGATGAGCGGGTGTGCCGTGGCGGTCGAGATATGCCGGAGCGGCAACTGTGACGAAGCGGTCAGACCGTGGCCCGATCGGTACGGCAATCATGTCCTGCTCCAAGCGTTCGTCGTAGCGAACGCCAGCGTCGAAGCCTTGGCCCAACACGTCCACAAAACCGTCCTCCGCCGTCACCTCCGCGTCAATGCCGGGGTGCAGCGCCAGGAAGCGCGGCAACAGGGCCGGCAGGACCATGCGGGCAACCGCGTGAGGCACGTTCAGCCGCAGCGTGCCCCGAACCGCATCGCGATCCTCGTTCAGGCCGTTCAGGGCCGTCGCGACGCCGTCGAGCGCTGGGGCGAGACGCTCCATGAGACGGGCGCCCGCGTCGGTCAGTGCAACGCTGCGCGTGGTGCGGTTGAACAGCCGCACACCAAGCCGCTCCTCCAGCCGCCGCACGGCCGCGCTCAGCGACGACGCTGCCACGCCCTGCGTCGCACCGGCGCCGCGAAAGCTGCGCGCCCGGGAAACCGCCATGAAGGCGAGCAGGTCCTGCAGTTCGCTGTCCCGCATTGTTCGTCTTCCTGCACAAGCCGTTCGATACTGAGCGGCTTATCGCACAACACCGCCGCGACCTATATCCGTGCTTGCTCCCGGCCGGCAGCAACCCTGCAAACGATGGAGAACAAAATGGACAAGCGTCGCTTGGGCCACACCGGCCCTGAAGTATCCGCCCTCGGGCTCGGCCTGATGGGCATGTCCGATTTCTACGGCCCTGCCGACCAGGCGGAGAGCCTCGCCACGATCCACGCCGCAATGGATGCCGGCATGACCCTGTTCGACACCGGCGATTTCTACGGAGTGGGACACAATGAGACGCTGCTCGGCCAGGCGCTGCAAGGTCGGCGCCGCGACGCGGCCGTCGTCAGCCTGAAGTTCGGCGCTTTGCGTGATCCGGCGGGCGGCTTCATCGGCTATGACGGGCGGCCCAAATCGGTGAAGAACTTCCTCGCCTATTCGCTGCAACGCCTCGGCCTGGACCATGTGGACATCTACCGCCCGTCCCGCCTCGATCCCGAGGTGCCGATCGAAGAGACGATCGGCGCTGTCGCCGAACTGCAGCAGGCCGGTTACGTGCGCCACATCGGCCTGTCCGAGGTCGGCGCGGACACGATCAAGCGTGCCGCAGCCGTTGCTCCGATCGTGGACCTCCAGATCGAATATTCGCTGCTTTCGCGCGGGATCGAAGACTCCATCCTGCCGACCGCACGCGAACTCGGGATCGGCATCACGGCCTATGGCGTGCTGTCACGCGGCCTGATCGCCGGGAACTGGACCAAGCCGCCTGAGGGCAGTTTCGACTTTCGTGCGGCCAGCCCGCGCTTTCAGGGCGACAATCTCGAGCGCAACGTGGGTCTGGCTGAGGCGCTGAAGCGGGTCGCAGCGGGGCTAGGGATCACCCCGGCGCAGGCAGCCATTGCCTGGGTGGCCGCCCAAGGCGCTGACATCGTGCCGCTGGTCGGAGCGAGGCGCCGCGATCGACTGAGCGACGCACTCGGCGCGGCACAGGTGACCTTGTCAGCAGACGACATCGCCGCGATCGAAGCGGCCGTTCCGAAAGGAGCTGCCGCTGGCCACCGCTACCCCGAAGCACAGATGGCGTTCCTCGACAGCGAGCGGCGCGCCTGAGAGAGAAAGGGGCGAGTGCAACCGAGCCGCACTCGCCCCTGTTTTTAGGCCTTCGCGTCTTCGGGCTTGGCGCCCTTCTTCTTCGGCTTCTTGGGCGCCGCCGGCACGATCTCGAAGGCGAGCGCGTCGTCCTTCAGGTGGACCTTCACCTCGCCGCCATGGACCAGCTTGCCGAACAGCAGTTCCTCGGCGAGCGGCTGCTTGATCTTCTCCTGGATCAGGCGGCCCATCGGGCGCGCACCGTAGAGCTTGTCATAGCCCTTGGTGGTGAGCCACGCCTTGGCGTCGTCGTCCAGGTGGATGTGCACGTCGCGGTCGGCGAGCTGGAGCTCCAGCTGCAGGATGAACTTGTCCACGACGCGGGCGACGACCTCGGTCGGGAGGTAGCCGAACGGCACGATCGCATCGAGGCGGTTGCGGAACTCCGGCGTGAACATCCGCTTGACCGCTTCCTCGTCCTCGCCCTCGCGGCTGGAGACGCCGAAGCCCAGCGCCTCGCGCGCCATGTCAGACGCGCCGGCATTGGTCGTCATGATCAGGATGGTGTTCCTGAAGTCGACGGTCTTGCCGTGGTGGTCGGTCAGCTTGCCGTTGTCCATCACCTGCAGGAGGATGTTGAACAGGTCCGGATGCGCCTTCTCGATCTCGTCGAGCAGCAGCACCGAATGCGGCTGCTGGTCGACGGCATCGGTCAAGAGGCCGCCCTGATCATAGCCGACATAGCCCGGCGGCGCGCCGATCAGGCGGCTGACCGAGTGACGCTCCATATATTCGGACATGTCGAAGCGCTGCAGCGGAATGCCCATGATGGACGCGAGCTGGCGCGCAACCTCGGTCTTGCCGACGCCGGTGGGGCCGGTGAACAGATAGTTGCCGATCGGCTTGTCCGGATCGCGCAGGCCCGCACGGCTGAGCTTGATCGCGGACGAGAGCTTCTCGATCGCGAGGTCCTGGCCGAACACCACGCGCTTCAGGTCCGTCTCGAGGCTCTCCAGCGACTTCTTGTCGTCGGACGAGACCGTCTTTGGCGGGATGCGCGCCATCGTCGCGATCACAGACTCGATCTCGCGGGGCGTGATCACCTTCTTCCGCTTGGCGGGCGGCACCAGCATCTGCATGGCGCCGACCTCGTCGATCACGTCGATCGCCTTGTCCGGCAGCTTGCGGTCGTTGATGTAACGCGCCGAGAGCTCCACCGCCGACTTGATCGCGTCCGGCGTGTACTTCACCGAATGGTGTGTCTCGAACGCTGTGCGGAGGCCCGCCAGGATCTTGATCGTGTCCTCGACCGTGGGCTCGTTCACGTCGATCTTCTGGAAGCGGCGGAGCAGCGCCCGGTCCTTCTCAAAGTGGTTGCGGAACTCCTTATAGGTCGTCGAGCCGATACAGCGGATCGTCCCGCCCGAGAGGGCAGGCTTCAGCAGGTTAGAGGCGTCCATCGCGCCGCCCGAGGTGGCGCCGGCGCCGATCACCGTATGGATTTCGTCGATGAACAGGATCGCGTGGGGCAGCTTCTCGAGCTCGTTCACGACCTGCTTCAGCCGCTCCTCGAAGTCGCCGCGATAGCGGGTCCCGGCGAGCAGCGCGCCCATGTCGAGCGAGTAGATGACCGCTTCCTTGAGCACGTCGGGCACATCGCCCTCGATGATCTTGCGCGCCAGGCCTTCGGCGATCGCCGTCTTGCCGACGCCGGGATCGCCCACATAGAGCGGGTTGTTCTTCGACCGGCGGCACAGGATCTGGATGGTGCGATCGACCTCCGGCCCGCGGCCGATCAGCGGGTCGACCTTGCCTTCCTTGGCCTTGACGTTGAGATCGACGCAGAACTGCTTGAGCGCGCTCTCGCTCTTCTGCTTGCCGTCGCTCTTCTGCGCCTTTTCCTCTTCCGCGCCCTTCACTTCGCGGGGCTCCGGGGTGGCGCCGCCCTTGCCGACGCCGTGACTGATATAGCTGACGGCATCGAGACGGCTCATGTCCTGCTGCTGAAGGAAATATACGGCGTAGGATTCGCGTTCGGAGAAGAGCGCGACCAGCACATTGGCGCCGGTCACCTCGTCGCGCCCCGACGACTGGACGTGCAGGATCGCGCGCTGAACGACCCGCTGGAATCCGCTGGTCGGCGACGGATCGGTCTCGCCCTCGACGCGCAGCGCCTCGAGCTCCGTGTCGAGATAATGGGTGACGGCGTCCTTGAGTTCGCCAAGGTCGACGCCGCAGGCGATCATCACTTTCGACGCATCGGCATCATCGGTGAGCGCGAGCAGCAGATGTTCGAGCGTCGCATATTCATGGCGGCGGCCTGACGCATGCGTCAGCGCCTTGTGCAGCGTCGTCTCGAGTGCGGGGGCAAAAGAGGGCATTCAGATCACTCCTCGGGCCCGGCGGGTGCCGGGCACCGCTTTGTCGCTATGTCGGGGGCGCTGCCGCCTTCATCAAGTAGATACGCCCCGCATTGCCGGCTGGTTGCGTCGATGGAGGCGCCGGCGAGTCTCATCGCTTGAATAGCTGGTCGGCACTTGCGCGATGGTTAACCGCGCGTTCCATCTTTCCTCTGGAGCGGGCGATCTCGGCCTCAAGCACCTGGATGCGCGCCTGGAGTTCCTCGACGGACAGGGGGTCCAAGTCCTGCTTGGTGAGCAGCACCAGCGGGTCGCCGGGCCCCTTGGGCAGCAGATCGTCCAGATCCATGGGGTTGAAGGTTGACCCTCGACGCCTGCGAGTCAATGTGGTCGCGCCGCCAAATCTGGGGATGAGTGTGATCGATCTGCCCGCAACCATGATCGCGATCGACCCCGAGGCGCCGGGCGGACCCGAGGTGCTGAAGCCGGTCGAGCGGCCCGTCCCGCGACCGGCCGAGGGCGAGGTGCTGATCAAGGTGGCGGCCGCGGGCGTGAACCGGCCGGACGTTTTGCAGCGCAAGGGCGGCTATCCGCCGCCGCCGGGGGCGCCGTCCATTCTTGGCCTGGAAGTGGCCGGCGAAGTGGTCGCCGCGAACGGCCTGGCGGAAGAGGCGCTGATCGGTCAGCCCGTCTGCGCGCTGATTTCGGGCGGCGGCTATGCCGAATATGCCGTCGCCCCCTCCGGCTCCTGCCTGATCGTGCCCGAGGCGCTGACGATGATCGAAGCGGCGGCGATCCCAGAGACCCTCTTCACCGTCTGGATCAACCTGTTCGAGCGCGCCTTTGCGGCCGAGGGAGACACGGTGCTGGTGCATGGCGGCACCAGCGGCATCGGCACGATGGCGATCGCGCTGGGCCAGCTGTTCGGGCTGCGCATGATCGTGACCTGTGGCTCCGACGAGAAATGCGCTCGGGCCCGTGCGCTCGGCGCGGAGGTCGCGATCAATCATCGCACGCAGGATTTCGTCGCCGAGGTGAAGTCGGCAACGGAGGGCAAGGGCGTGCAGGCCGTGATCGACATGGTCGGCGGCGATTATCTCGCGAAGAACCTCCAGTGCCTGGCCGATGAAGGACGGCATGTCTCGATCGCCGTCCAGCGCGGCGCGGTGGCCGAGGTGCCGATCTTCGAGATCATGCGCCGGCGGCTGACGCTGACCGGCTCCACGCTCCGCCCGCGCTCGAACGAGTTCAAGCGCATGGTGGCCGACGAACTCGATCGGATGGTGTGGCCACAGGTGCAGGAAGGGCGGCTGAAGCCGGTGATCGACGCCACCTTCCCCCTGGCCGAAGCCGCCGCCGCACATGCGCGAATGGAGGCGGGGGAGCATGTCGGCAAGATCGTGCTGACAATAGGTTGAGCCTCTCAGTGCTCCTGCGAAGGCAGGAGCCCGGTTCGCCCGCTCCATGCCCGTCCGCCGGGCTCCGGCCTTCGCAGGAGCACAACGGAGCTAAGCCTTTCAACTTCAACCCAAGCATCTATCTTATCTCCGTGCTCCGCTTCCTTCTTCTCCTGCTGACCCTCGCGACCCCCGCGAGCTCGCGCACCATCGATCTCGTGATCGACGGAGCGCCCAAGGCGATCCGCATCAACGGCAGCTCGCCGGGCCCCGTGCTGCGGATGAAGGAGGGTGAGGCGGTCGACATCCGCGTCACCAACAGGCTGAAGGACGCGACCTCGATCCACTGGCACGGCTTGCTGGTGCCTGGCCCGCAGGACGGCGCACCCGGTTTCAACGCCTTTCACGCGATCGCGCCGGGCACGACCCACACTTATAAGTTCAAGCTGCGCCAGTCCGGCACCTATTGGTACCACGCGCACTCCGCGACGCAGGAGCAGGACGGGCTCTATGGCGCGCTGGTGATCGAGCCGGCGGTGGCGACCGACGCATACGACCGCGAACATGTCCTCGTCTTTTCCGAGCACAGCCCGGACGGGGGCGAGCGCACGTTGCGCAACCTCAAGCGCGACAGCGGCTATTATAACTGGGACAAGCGCACCTTCCCCGAGCTGCTGCGCGACGCACGCAAGTTTGGGCTCGGCAAGACCATCAAGGAGCGCGCCGAATGGTCGAAGATGCGGATGGACGCGACCGACATCGCCGATGTGCGCAACTACACGCTGATGGTGAACGGCCAGACGACCGGCGCCAAGCCCTGGTTCGAAGCGAAGCGCGGCGAGCGGGTGCGGCTGCGCATCGTGAACTCGTCCGCCATGAGCTTCCTCGACATCCGTAGCCCCGACGCGCCGATGACGGTGATCGCCGCGGACGGCCGCGCGGTCGAGCCGGTGATCGCCGACGAGTTTCGCATGGGCGTGGCTGAGACCTATGACGTAATCGTCGAGGCGAAGGATCGGCCGCTGCGCCTGTATGCGGAGACGATTGACCGCCGCGCGTCGGTGCTCGCCGGCGTCGGTCCCCAGCCTGCGGTGCTCGCCGCCCCTCCGAAGCGCCTGCCTCCGATCCTGCTCCTGTCGGAAATGGGGCACAGCATGGGCGAGGGGGATTGCACGCCCGAGCATGCCGCCATGGGCCATTGCTCCGTCGCGCCGAAATACCCGCGCCCCGCCGTGGCGAACGGCACCAGGCAGGGCTCGGCAGTGTCTGCGAGCGCCACACCCTTCCCGCGCGTCGACTATGGCTTTGGCGTCGACCCGATGGCCGAGCATGTCGCCGCCGGGCACATGAAGGCGATGCCGGATCTCGCCAAGGAGGGCGAGACGGATGGATCGGGCCGCGTGTTCGGCTGGGCCTCCGGCGCGCCGCACGGCACCCGCGTCCTGTCCATCCGTGACCTCGTCGCGCGTTCGCCGCAAGCCGATACCCGGTCGCCGACACGCGAGATCGTCATCAAGGTTCAGGGCAACATGGAACGCTATATCTGGACGTTGAACGGCAAGAAGTTCGGCGAAGCGCCACCCGTCAGCGTGGCCTATGGCGAGCGCGTGCGCATCGTGTTCGTCAATGAGACGATGATGGCGCACCCGATGCACCTGCACGGCATGTTCTTTCAGGTGGAGAATGGGCACTCGGCGGACCGGCTGCCGGACAAGAACGTCATCGCCGTGGCGCCGGGCCGCACCCAATCCGTGCTGCTGACCGCGAACGAGCCGGGCGAATGGCCGCTCCATTGCCACCTGCTCTACCATATGGAGAGCGGCATGATGCAGAAGCTGGTGGTGGCAACGGTGGCCAATCCGGACGGCACGCCGCCTGCGCCTTCCGGCGATCACCACGGTGCTGCGCATTGAGCCTTGCCCTGGCGATGGCGCTGCAGGCTGCGGCGGAGGAGCCTGCCGCGCATCATCACGATCGCACCTACAGCTTCGTGCTGGTCGAGGAGTTCGACTATGCCCGCTTTGACGGCAAGGGCGTCGTCAACTGGGAAGCCCAGGGCTGGGTTGGCGGAGACCGGGATAAATTCTGGTGGAAGACGGAAGGCGAGACCAAGGGGCCGCGGCTCGAACAGGCCGAGGTGCAGGCGCTCTACAGCCGCAGCATCGCCACCTTCTTCGACGCGCAGGTCGGCGTTCGCTACGATCTGGAGCCGGACGGGCGCGGCTATGTGGTCGCCGGCGTACAGGGCCTCGCGCCCGGCTTTCTGGAGACCGAGCTGCACGCCTTCATCGGCTTCGAAGGCGATGTGAGCCTGAGGGCGCGCCAGTCGTTCGACCTGCGCATGACCAATCGCTTCGTGCTGCAACCTATGGTCGAGAGCGACTATTATCTGACCGACGTGCCCAAGCGGCTGATCGAGGACGGCTTCTCGGTGGTGGAGACAGGTGTCTTCGCGCGCTACGAGATCAGCCGCCGTTTCGCGCCGTATGTCGGCGCGATCTACGAGCGGCGGCTCGGCGGTTCGGCGCGTCAGGCGCGGGCAGCCGGCGAAGACGTGGGCGGCTGGTCGCTGCGAACGGGCGTGCGGCTGATCTTCTAGCCTCCGCCGTCATTGCGAGCAGAGCGAAGCAATCCAGTGCCGCGCTTGAGCCTTGCTGGATTGCTTCGTCGCTCCGCTCCTCGCAATGACGAGGAAATAAGCTGGCCTTATCGGCGCTTCGTCGCAACTTGTTGGCTCTGCGTGCAAGGCGAGGTCATGCGGGCGCGAGCGGGAGAGCGACAATGAACGGACAGTTGATCCTTCACGAGGATGCCCGATCGGGCAATTGCTACAAGATCCGGCTGACCGCCGCGCATCTCGATGTGCCGCTCACCCGGCGCAACTATGACATTATGGCGGGCGAGACGCGCACGCCGGAGTTTCTCGCGAGCGTGAACGCGAATGGCCGTATCCCGGTGCTGCAGATCGGCGATCGCTTTCTGCCCGAGAGCAATGCAGCCTGCTTCTGGCTGGCCGACGGATCGCACCTGATCCCGGCCGACCGCTTCGCGCGGGCTGACATGCTGCGCTGGATGTTTTGGGAGCAGTATAATCACGAGCCGAGCGTCGCGACCTTGCGCTTCTGGCGTGCCTTTGTCGGCGAGGAGAACCTATCGGAAGCGCAGCGGGGGCAGCTCGGCGCGAAGCAGGCCGGCGGAGAGGCCGCACTCGCCCTGATGGACGAGCAGCTCGGCCGCACCGCATGGCTGGCGGGCGAAGCCTTCAGCCTCGCCGACATCGCGCTGTACGCCTACACCCATGTGGCGGGCGAGGGCGGCTTCGACCTTTCCACCTACCCCAATGTGCAGCGCTGGGTGGCGGACGTGGCGGGCCTGCCCGCGCACGTCCTAATGGCGGGTTGACCGGAACCACGCAATTCCAGCGGATCATCACGCACGATTAGCGTGGATTGTCACGCCTCTGTCACGCGCCACGATTCCGGCTGTCACATTTGGTCGTCATAGCGCCCGAGCGAGAGAGCAGCAGGGACTATCCCATGAACGCCATCACGCGCATCCCGCTCGACGCCGATCTGTTTCCATTGTCCGAGCCGGTTCACCCGGAAGCGGATGTCACCGAGCGGCGCCGCTTCCGCACCATCTGGATCTCGGACATCCATCTCGGCACGCGCGGCTGCAATGCCGAGATGCTGATCGACTTCCTCGACCACACGGACAGCGAGACCATCTATCTCGTCGGAGACATCATCGATGGCTGGCGGCTGAAGAAGCGCTTCTACTGGCCGGCCAGCCACAACGACGTCGTCTGGCGCATCATGAAGCGGGCCAAGCGTGGCACGCGCGTGGTCTATATCCCCGGCAATCATGACGAGATGTTCCGCCAGTTCACCGGCCTCAACTTCGGCGGCGTCGAGATCAAGCGCAAGGCGATCCACGAAACGGCGAATGGCCGCAAGCTGCTGGTGCTGCACGGCGACGAGTTCGACGCCATCATGCTCGCCCATCGCTGGCTCGCCTTCGTCGGCGACGCCGCATACGTGGGCCTGATGAAGGTCAATGCGCTGGTGAACCTGGTTCGCCAGCGGCTCGGCATGCCCTATTGGTCGCTGTCAAAGGTCGCCAAGCACAAGGTCAAGAACGCGGTCGAGTTCATCGGCCGGTTCGAGGAAGTGGTGGCGCACGAGGCCGGTATCCGCGGCGTCGATGGCGTGGTCTGCGGCCACATCCACACCGCCGAGATGCGGCAGATCGGCGGCATCGAATATTTTAACGACGGCGATTGGGTCGAAGGCTGCACGGCGCTCGTCGAGCATGGCGACGGCCGCATGGAAGTGCTGCACTGGGCCGACGAGATCGCCGCGCGCAAGGCGACCGAACAGGCTGCGAAAGAGCTGGCGCTCGCCGCATGAGGATTGCGATCGTCACCGACGCCTGGTGCCCGCAGGTGAACGGTGTCGTCCGCACGCTGCAGGCGGTCCGGGCCGAGATGCAGCGGATGGGGCACGACGTGCTGGTGATCTCGCCCGACCTGTACGGATCGGTGCCGTGTCCGACCTATCCGGAGATTCGCCTGGCGCTGGCGACGCCTGCCTCGATCGGGCAACGGATCGCGAGCTTCGGAGCCGAGGCCGTGCATCTGGCCACCGAAGGTCCGCTCTGCCTAGCGGCGCGGCGCTGGTGCCTGAAGCGCGGGCGGCCGTTTACCACCGCCTATCATACGCAGTTCCCCGACTATATTGCGCAGCGGACCGGCATGCCGGCCGAGTGGTTCTGGCGCTATATCCGCTGGTTCCACGCACCGGCGGAGGCGGTGCTGGTCTCCACGCCTTCCATCCGGCGCACGCTCGAGGAGCATGGCGTCGCGCATGTAAAGCCCTGGGGCCGCGGCGTCGACCTCGCGACCTTCACGCCCGATGCGCCGCCCCCCTCCGCCTTCGCGGAGCTGCCGCGCCCGGTCCAGCTCTATGTCGGTCGGGTCGCGATCGAGAAGAACCTCGAGGCGTATCTCACCGGCACCCACCCCGGAAGCAAGGTCATCGTCGGCGACGGGCCCGCGCGCGGGGAACTGGAGACTCGCTTCCCGGACGCCCATTTCCTGGGTGCTCTGTCGGGTCGCGAACTCGCCGGTGCCTTTGCCGGGGCGGACGTGTTCGTCTTCCCGAGCCGCACCGATACATTCGGGCTGGTGATGATCGAGGCGCTCGCCTGCGGCACGCCGGTGGCGGCCTACCCGGTCAGTGGCCCGCTCGACGTGCTCACCGAGACGGTCGGGGCGATGCGGGAGAACCTGGACGCCGCCGTTGGTGACGCGTTGACGCGGAACCGCGCCGACTGCCTCGCTCATGGGCGGAGCTTTACTTGGGAGGCGAGCGCGCGCCAGTTTCTGGACGCTTTGGTGCCGGTCGAGGCATTGGCTCAGGCGGCGTGACTTAGGTCCGTTCGTTTCGAGCGAAGTCGAGAAACGAGCCTGACGTTACACGCGCTTCTCGACTTCGCTCGAAGCGAGCGGGATTAGGGGGTTTGAAAGATACGCCGAGCCTCGGCACAGTCCGCGTCCATCTGCGCTTTGAGCGCGTCGAGGCTGTCGAATTTGGCCTCGGGGCGCAGATAGGCGTGGAATTCGATTTCCACCGTCTGCCCGTAAAGGTCGCCTGCGAAGTCGAAGAAATAGACTTCGAGCAACTCCTTGGGCGGATCGAAGCTGGGGCGGATGCCGACATTGGCCGCGCCATTCAGCACGCGTCCGTCCGCCAGGCGCCCACGCACCGCATAGATGCCGTAGCGCGGCCGCAAATAGCGATCGAGGTCGATATTGGCCGTCGGGTAGCCGATGCTGCGCCCGACCTTGTCGCCATGCTGCACCACCCCTTCGACGGTGAAGGGGCGGGTCAACAACCGCGCCGCGGTCGCGCAATCGCCCTGCTGCAATGCCTCGCGGATGCGGCTCGACGACACCGGTTCGCCGGCGAGTGTCACCGGGCCCACCGCGTCGGCGAAAAAGCCGTGGCGCGAGGCCAGCTCCCCGAGGACCGCCGCATTGCCGCTCCGGCCGCGCCCGAAGGTGAAATCCTCGCCGGTCACCACTCCCGCCACCCCGATTAAACCGACGAGCCGCTCGGCGACGAAGGCCTCGGCCGTGAGGCCGGCCAATAGCTGGTCGAAGTGGAACACGATCATCGCGTCGGCGCCCGCGTCGGCGAACAGCCGCTGGCGCTGGTCGAGCGTGGTCAGGCGGAAGGGCAGGGCGTCCGGCTTAAAATAGCGGACCGGATGCGGGTCGAACGTCGCGACCAGGGCCGGGCGGCCGGCCTCGCGCGCGCGCTGGATGGCACGGCCGACCACGGCCTGGTGGCCGAGGTGGAATCCATCGAAATTGCCCAGCGCGACGACCCCGCCGCGCAGATGGGCCGGAACCGCCGAGCCGCCCTCGAGCCGCTCCATGGGCCGGGGCTATAGAGATTCGCTGCGCGGCTTCCAAGCAGCGCCGGTGAGCCGATTTGCATGCGCGACGAGCTGAAAAGTTCCAGCGGCTCATCTGTTCATCGTCTCCGCTCGACGCACAGCAAGTGACTTTATCCGGGCTCGTTACCTACAGGGCTGTCAACGAGAGCGGGGACAATTCTCGACAATGATAAACGGTCGCCACGCCCTTTTGGGCGCAATGATGATGTTCGGTCTGATCTTCGGGGCGGCGCCCGCTAAGGCGCAGTTCTGGCAGTGCGCGCCTTTCGCGCGGATGGTGTCGGGCATCGACATCTACGGCAATGCGGGCACCTGGTGGGGCCAGGCGGCCGGGCGCTATGATCGCGGCCAGACGCCGGCCATCGGCAGCGTGATGGTGATGAAGCCACACGGAAAGATGCGCGTTGGCCATGTCGCGATGGTCAGCCGCATCCTTTCCGATCGCGAGATCAAGGTGACGCACGCCAACTGGTCGCGCCGCGGCGGCGTGGAGCAGGACGTGCGCGTGCTCGACGTGTCGCCGAACGGCGATTGGAGCAAGGTCAAAGTCTGGTACGCCTCATTGGGCGATCTTGGCCAGACGGCCTATCCGACGTTCGGCTTCATCTATTCGAAGCCGGTGCAGTTCGCGGAAGCGAAGGGCGGCGCCGCCGCGCGGGCCGCCCTCCGGTAATCGTCAGAAGCGGTCGCAGACGCGGACGCGGCGCCAGCGGCCCCGCCAATCGTCCCACACCCGTTCGCGCCAGCAACGCGCACGCGGAGCGCCGTACCACCCTTCATAGGCACCCCAGCCTGGGCGCCCATAACCATAGGCATAGGGCCGGCCATAATAGCCATTGTCCCAGCCGCGGCCGCCATAATAGCCGCGCCCCCAACGGTCGCCGCGCCAGCCACGATTGCTGGACGCAATTGCCGCACCGACTGCCAGGCCGACCGCGCCAGCGCCGATGGCCAGCGCCGTCCGGTCGCCCCCGCGGCGATAGCGCCACTGCGCCTCGGCCGGGCTGGCCACCGCCACCAAGGTCGCGCCGGCGACAAGGCCAGTCGTGATCTTCTTGATCGTGCTCACCCTCTATCTCCTTCAGAACACATGGAAACCGACGCGGAGCGATCACTCCGGTTCCATGTGCAGGAGACTGCCTGATTCGATCTGAACTGGAGCGGAACACTTTGTTCAGGAACGCGCGGCGACGAAACGATCCAGGCCGCGCCGCAGATCGGAGATCAAGTCGGTTGGATCCTCCAGCCCGACATGCAGGCGGACCAGCGGCCCCTCGGCCTGCCATGGCGTGACGCTGCGCAGGCTTTGCGGGTCTGCGGGGATGACGAGGCTTTCATATCCGCCCCAGGAAAAGCCGATGCCGAATAGCTCCAGGCTGTCGATCAGCGCCGCGCGGGCCTGGTCATCGCCACCCTTGAGCACGAAGCCGAACAGCCCTGAGGCGCCGCTGAAGTCGCGCTTCCAGATGTCGTGGCCGGGGCAACCCGGAAGGGCGGGGTGGATGACGCGCGCGACGTCGGGCTGCTCCGAGAGCCAGCGCGCGACCGTCAGGCCATTCTCATGGTGGCGGGCGAGGCGGACGCCCATGGTCCGCAATCCGCGCGACCCGAGGAATGCGTCATCGGCCGCTGCCGTCTGGCCGAGCTGATAGGTCGTCTGGCGCAGCCTGGCCCAGGCACCGGGTGCGGCCGTCACCGAGCCGAGCATAGCGTCCGAATGACCGACCACATATTTGGTGCAGGCGAGGATCGTAAGGTCGACGCCGCGTGAGATGGCCTGGAAGTAGAGGGGGGTCGCCCAGGTGTTGTCGAGCAAGGTGACGAGGCCGTGCGCCTTCGCCGCCGCGCAGATCGCCGGCACGTCCTGCACCTCGAAGGTGAGGCTGCCGGGGCTTTCCATGAACACGGCGCGAGTGTGCTCGCCGAACAGGTCCGCGATGCTGGCGCCGATCAGCGGGTCGTAATAGCGGGTCGAAATGCCGAAGCGCTTGAGAAGTCCGTCGCACATCAGGCGCGTCGGCTCATAGGCGCTGTCGACCATCAGCAACTCGTCGCCGGGCTTAAGCACACTGAGCAAGGCCGCTGCCACCGCCGCCACGCCGGACGGGTAGAGCAGGGTGCCCTCGGCCCCCGGCTCAAGCTCGGTCAGCGCCTCGGCAAGCGACCATTGCGTCGGTGTGCCGCGCCGGCCGTAATACAGCTTGTGGTGCGTGTCGCGCTGGCGCTCCTTCAGCTCGGCGACGCTGTCGTAGAGGATCGTGGAGGCGCGCCAAACGGCCGGGTTGACGATCCCTTGCGTCCACTCCTCCCGCCGCCCGGCAGTGACGAGGCGGGTGTCGGGCTTGTGGTCCTTCTCCCCGCCCGGCTTGCTCACGCCGCAGCGCCGAGTTCCTTCGGGGTCGACGAGTCCGCGCCCCATTCGCTCCAGGAGCCGTCATAGAGCGCCGCATCCTTGCCGAGCAGGTGCAGGCCGAACACCAGCACAGCCGCGGTCATGCCGGAGCCGCAGGTGGTGACGATCGGCTTGTCCATGTCGATGCCGGCGTCGGTGAATGCCTGGCGCAGCGCGTCGCCCGTCTTGAAGGTGCCGTCAGCGTTCAGCAGTTGGTCGTAAGGCAGGTTGCGGCTGCCGGGAATGTGCCCGGGCTGCACGCCCTGCCGCTCCATCGCGGTGCCGGCGAAGCGCTGGGCGCTGCGGGCGTCGAGTACCTGCTCCGCACGCGTGCCGATATTCGCCTTCATCTGGTCGATCGTGCGCACGCCCTTGGCGTCGTTCCACGCGGTGAAGTGACGGTGCCGGACGCTCGGCTTGCCGCTCTCCGTCGCGCGTGCCTCGGCCCGCCACTTGGCCAGGCCGCCGTCCAGGATCGCGACGTCATGCGCGCCAAAGGTGCGGAGCATCCACCAGGCCCGCGCCGAGCTCTTGTAAGGGGATTGGTCGTAAACGACGATGCGGCTGCCATCGCCAAGGCCTAGCGACTGCATGCGGCTGGCGAATTTCTCGGCCGGGGGCAGCATGTTGGGAACGGAGGTGCCGGTATCGGCCAGTTCGGCCAGGTCCATGAACACGGCGCCCGGGATATGCGCCTGCTCGAAGGCAGCGGCGGCATCGCCCTCGCCAGGCATCAGCCAGGTGGCATCGACGACGCGCAGGTCCGGAGCCCCCAGTTCCTTGTCCAGCCAGTCGGTCGATACGAGCGCGTCCATTCCTGTCCTCCCTTTGGGTGCTGCAAGCCCTAATCAAAGCCGTAACGCTTGGGAACCGATTCCCGGTCCCCAAGCGTGCAGGAGGATCATCAACTCCCGTCATGCGAGCGCAGCGAAGCAATCCAGCGGGCGCCGGCGCCCACTGGATTGCTTCGTCGCTTTCGCTCCTCGCAATGACGGCTTGGGTCAGCGGGCGGCCACCTTGATTGCCCCGGCCCGCGCGGCCAGCACGCGGACCTGGTCGGCGGCGGTGGCGCGGGCTTCGGTCCGGCACTCCTCATATTTGATGCGGCCGCGGGCATCGGCAGCCGACGGCGTGCCGCACAGCGCCGAGGCGGTGTGGAGCAGGCGCAGTTCAAGCGTGCGCTGGCCCTTGGCCGTGGCAAGGTCCAGGCCCGCCGTGCTGACGGCCGCAGTGCGCGCCGTTAGCTGGGCAGAAGCGGGGCTGGACGCGGCAAAGGCCAGGCCGAGTGCGACGGTGATCAACAAGCTCTTCATGGTGACGGTCTCCTTGAGATTGGGGAGGGGAGTCCGTCGGCGCCAACGTGAGACGATCTCTACGCCTTGCTGGACGTTCTGCGGTAGCAACGATGTTGCACTGCAATGCTGCAAAAGTGCAGAATGCACGCATGTTCGATTGGAACGACGCGCGCTACTTCGTGGCGGTGGCCGACAGCGGCAGCACGCTTGCCGCCGGCCGTGCCTTGCGCGTCAGCCAGACGACGGTCGCCCGCCGCATCGCCGCGCTCGAAGAGGCGCTCGGCCTCGAACTGTTCGAGCGGCGCCGGGCCGGCTATGCGCTCACCCCCGCGGGAGAGACGCTGCTGCTCGAAGCGCGGGCGCTCGCAACGTCCGCCGAGGCGCTGGCCGACGCGGCCTCGGCACTGAAGCGCGAGAGCGGCGGCACCGTCCGGGTCACCGCCGAGGAGTCCTATGTTGTCGGTGTGCTGGTGCCCCTGCTTCGGGAGCTGCACGAGATCCGGCCCGACATCGTCATCGAACTGGATGCGAGCGAAGAGCTGCGGGATCTTGAGGCCGGCGCCGCCGACATCGCCATCCGCGTCGCCAAGGAGATGACGGGGACGGGGTTGGTGGGCCGTCGCATCGGCGTCGACCGCTGGACCGTCTATTGCAGCCGCACCTACGCGGAAGCGCATGGCATCCCGCACAACCGTCGCGAGCTCGCCTCTCATCCGCTGATCGGCGGTGGGGGAGGGCGGATCGGGCGCTATTATACGATGTGGCTGAAGGAAAACGGCCTCGAACACGCTATCGCGATGACGCATGGCAGCGTGACCGGCATCCTGGCCGCGGTGCGCTCCGGAGTCGGCTGTGCGGCCCTGCCGGCGATGGTCGCCGAGCTTGACGAGACGCTCGTCCGCTGCCTGCCCGCCACGACCAACGGCGGCATGGAGGTGTGGCTGCTCACCCATGAGCGCCTCCGTCACACCCCTCGCATCCGCACCGTGCTCGACTTCCTCGCGGACCGGCTCCACCGCCATGCCTTTGCTGTGGACCAGCGTCTGGCCGAACGGCCGCTCGGCTATGCGGCCTGAGGGCGCCGAGGCCAGAGCGACAAGGTCAGCGCGAGGATCAGCAGGCCGAGCAGGACTCCGTTGATGATGCCGGCGGCAGACGCGTCCGCCGTCCGCGTGATGGCATAAGCCCCTATAATGGCGCGTCGCCCAAGATGTTCGGCGATCAACACCAGCGTGACGACCGGAACGAGCGCTCTGTACCGAAGCATCGCAAGCAGTGCGACCGCGATCAGCGCAAGCTGACCCAGCGCCAGCGCCGAAAACAGCATCAGCACCGCCTCCGCGCCGCCCTGCCCATAACGATCGAGCGGGAACCCATCGGCACCCGTGACGACGCTGCGGGTGTTCAGCAGCGAGTTGACGCTCATCAGCAGCTTGACGGCGATGTAGAGTCCGAGCGGCCACAGCGCGGCCTTCAGCCCGGCATAGCCATTCGCTTCGCGGGGCAGCAGTCGTGCGATCATGGTCAGTCTCCCTCCGGCGTCGGCGGCAGGTCGGCGCGGTGCTCGAGGATGTCGCCGGGCTGGCAGTCCAGGGCGGCGCAGATCGCCTCCAGAGTCGAAAAGCGGATTGCCCGTGCCTTGCCGGTCTTCAGGATGGACAGGTTGACGATGCTGATGCCGACGCGCTCCGACAGCTCGGTCAGCGTTATGCGCCGGGCGTAGAGAAGGTCGTCGAGGCGGACCTGGATCGCCATCAGATGGTCGCCTCCAGATCTTCGCGCATCAGCGCCCCTTCGGCGAACACATGCGCGAGCACGAAGGTGAGCAGCACGGCGAGCCAGCCCGCGAGCGAGAAGCTGGAGTCGAAGTCGACCTGCCGCCCCGCACTGGCGATGACCTTGCCAAGCGCCATGACGACGAGTCCCAGCAGCTGCAGTCCGAGCAAAGACCAGGCGATCGCGCGCAAGCGATAGGCGTTGGCGCGGATGAAAGGGTCGCCCAGACGCACCGATCCGACCATAGCCAGCAGCCGGCTCAGCACCACGTGATTGAGCGGCGCCGCCAGGAGACCGACGACGGCTACGCCGCGGAGGCTCCAAACGATCCTGCTGGCCTGCGCCGATGGCGTGAGATCCAGCGCGCTCATGATCCAGCGTTCGGTCGGCATTGCCACCAGCAGGACCAGGATGGCGGCGGCGAATAGCCAGTTGAGCACCACCAGCAGTCGAAGCAGCACATAAGCGACCGGCAGCGCCGCCGAGTAGGACCGTTTCATCAGCAATCTCCGTGAGCTCTTATGCGAAGATCAATATAGACGGTATCGATAAACGTAAACTCCATATCGAACTTCATTGTCGCCGCACCTTGCCCTTGCAGCACATCTCCCAACTGCTACCCCGGCGAGCTAAGCCGGTTTTTGGAGGAACGAAGGTGCGACTGACCAACTTGATTGCAGCTGCTGGGCTTGTAGCTACGCCGGTGGCCGCCTCGCCGCTCACGGATGCGATCAAGGCGGATTACGACAAGTCGCTTGCTGCCCTGTTCGTCGATTTCCACAAGAATCCGGAGCTGAGCTTCGTCGAGAACCGCACCGCCAAGGCGATGGCGCAGCAGCTGCGTGCCGCCGGCGCAACGGTCACCGAAGGCGTGGGCGGGACCGGCGTGGTCGGCGTCATGAAGAATGGCGACGGTCCGGTGCTGCTGCTGCGGGCCGACATGGATGGGCTGCCACTCAAGGAAGCGAGTGGCCTCGCCTATGCCTCCACCGTGCGGCAGAAGGACGTGAATGGCATCGAGCAGCCGGTGATGCACGCCTGCGGGCACGATGTGCACATCACCTCGCTGGTCGGCACCGCGCGGCGGCTTGCGGCGATGAAGGACCAGTGGAAGGGGACCGTCCTCTTCATCGTCCAGCCCGCTGAGGAGCGGGTCGGCGGCGCCCGGAAGATGCTCGATGATGGGCTCTACACCCGTTTTCCGAAGCCGAACTACGCGGTCGCCTTCCACGTCTCATCCGAATATCCCACCGGCACGATCGGCGCCGAGCCCGGCATCACCGCCTCCTCATCGGACAGCATCGATATCGTGATCCACGGGGTCGGCACGCATGGCGCCTCCCCGCACCAGGGGAAGGACCCGATCGTGATGGGGGCCGAGCTGGTCATGGCGCTGCAGACCCTGGTCAGCCGTGAGATCGCGCCGCTGCAGCCAGCCGTCGTGACGGTCGGCGCCTTTCACAGCGGCTTCAAGCACAACATCATCTCGGACAGAGCCGAGCTCCAGCTCACCATCCGCACCGACGACGAGGAGGTTCGCAAGAGCCTGCTGGACGGCATCCGCCGCATCGCGGCCAACGTCGGCCGCATGAACGGTCTGCCGGAAGACAGATTGCCGCAGGTAAAGGTGGTCGAGTCCACCCCCGTTACCGTGAACGACACGGCGCTCGCCCAGCGCGTGAAGCCGGTCTTCCAGCGCGCGTTTGGAGACCAGGCGGTGATCGCCCCCCTCCGCACCGGCATGGGCGCGGAGGACTTCGCCGAGTTTGTCCAGCCCCGGCTCGGCGTGCCCGGTCTCTATTTCTGGGTCGGGGGCACGCCTCCCGCAGCGATCGAGGCGGCAAAGAACGGCGGCCCGCCCGTGCCCGCGCACCATTCGCCCTTGTTCAAGATCGATCCGGAACCCTCGATCCGCATGGGCACGGAAGCCATGGTGCTGGCGGCGCTGGAGCTGCTGAAGCCGAACTAAGGCCTCCGTTCGTTTCGAGCGAAGTCGAGAAACGCGCGTCCGATTGCACCGCGCACACGCTTCTCGACTTCGCTCGAAGCGAACGGCACAGGTTGAGCTAAGCCTCAGTCCTCGCCAGCATCTGCTCCAGTTCGTCCGCGCCGCCGATCCGTTCCTCGTCGATGAAGATCTGCGGGGTGGTGGCGACGCCTTGTTCCGCCTTGAACGCGTCCACCTCCTCGCGGGTGGAGAGCACCCGGTCTTCGACCTCGTAGCCCGCTTGTTCCAGCATCTGCTTGGCGCGCACGCCGAACGGGCAGACATGATCGGGCAGGACCATGCGGTAGAGAGTTGCTTGTCGATCGCTCATGGGTGCGGCGCCTTTTGTATTGAGAGAGCTTAAGCGCCTGTCAGCCCCGCGCGTTCCCCCACATTGCGTCTGCGCAACGGTCCGCTAGGGTGCGCGGCGCTCGAATCGGGGAGTTTCTGAGCTTGGAGCTTGTGGCAACGGCGCCCCCCTCAGGGGCCGACGCAGCGCGGCAGCGGCTGGCGGACGCGCTTGGGCGTGTCGCCGCGGGCGACCGCAGCGCCTTCCACGAGGTCTATCAGCGCACGTCCGCGAAACTGTTCGGCGTTTGCTGCCGTATATTAGGGGAAGGACCCGAAGCGGAGGATGCGTTGCAGGAAGCCTATGTGAATGTGTGGCGGCGGGCGGAGCGTTTCGACGCGTCGCGCGCGAGCCCCATTACATGGCTGGCGGCGATCGCCCGCAACACGGCCATCGACCGTCTGCGCGCCCGCGGCAACCGTACGGCCGCGCCGATCGAGGAAGCCTTCGACCTTGCCGACGACCGCCCCCGCGCCGATACCCTGCTGGAGGATGCCGGCGAGGCGCAGCGGCTGCATGGCTGCCTGGGCGAGCTGGCCGGGCGCGATGCGGGCCTGATCCGCACCGCTTTCCTGGAAGGCGCCACCTATCCCGAACTGGCCGAGCGCGCGGGCGAGCCGCTGGGCACCATCAAGAGCCGCATTCGCCGCGCGCTGATGAAACTTCGCGATTGTCTGGGCGGATGAGCGACGAGGACGACCTGCTCGCCGCCGAGCATGCGCTGGGCTTGGCCGATGAAGGCGCGCGCGAGGCGAGCGATCCGGCCTTCGCGGCTGCGGTCGAGCGCTGGCGTGCGCGCTTCGATCCTTTGCTCGGCCCCGAGCGCGCGCCGCCGCCGGACCTGTGGTCCCGTATCGAGCGCCGGCTGCCGGCCAATGATCCGGGCACGCGCGATCCTGCGCGGCCGTGGCGCTTCGCGACCTTTGCCACCAGCGCCGTTGCCGCGGTGCTGTTGGGCGTTGTCGTGCTGCAACCGACCGCAGAGACGCCGGTGCCGGCGCCGCTGCCGCAGATCGCGGTGGCGCCTCCGGCCAAGATGATGGTTGCGGCGCTCACCCCCAAGGCGGGCCAGGGAACGGTCACCATCGCCTATGACGATCGCGAAGGCCGCATGACGGTCACCCCGGTCGGCATGGATGCGGACGGGCGCACGCCGGAGCTGTGGGTGATCCCGGCCGATGGCAAGCCCCGCTCGCTGGGCGTGATCGCGGCCGCCGACGCGCGCACCATGATCGTGCCCGCGAACCAGCGCGGCCTGTTGAGCGGCGGCGTCACCCTCGCCGTCTCGCTCGAGCCCGAAGGCGGCTCGCCAACCGGTCAGCCGACCGGTCCGGTGGTGATGACGGGCACCATGTCGATCGTTTGAACAGACTCGTCGATGGCGGCATGCATCCGCTGTCACATTCGTGCCGTAGCTGAGCTTAGCGGCGCGCTTCTCGTGAGGGCGCCGCGTGACAGAAGAGGGACATGATCCGATGAAGATTTCGCTCAAGGCCGCCGCGGCGGCCCTTTCGCTTGCGTTCGTTGCGTCCGGTGCGGTGGCCGCCGAAAAGACCGTGATGGTTGGCGGCGCCGCGATGTATCCGTCCAAGACGATCGTCGACAATGCGGTCAACTCCAAGGATCACACCACGCTCGTCGCCGCCGTGCAGGCCGCCGGCCTGGTCGACACGCTGAAGAGCGCGGGTCCGTTCACCGTCTTCGCGCCGACCAATGCCGCTTTCGGCAAGCTGCCGGCCGGCACCGTCGACAATCTCGTGAAGCCGGAGAACAAGGAAACGCTGACGACGGTCCTGACCTACCATGTCGTTCCGGGCCGCATGACCGCCAAGGACGTTGCGGCGGCGATCAAGGCGGGCGGCGGCAAGGCCACCCTCACCACCGTGCAGGGCGGCACGCTGACCGCGTCCATGATGGGCAACAAGGTCATGCTGACCGACGCCAAGGGCGGCATGAGCCATGTCACCCAGGCCGACGTCATGCAGTCGAACGGCGTGATCCACGTCGTCGACACCGTGCTGATGCCGTAATCGCCTCGCGCCCTCTTCCTCCAGGGGGGAAGAGGGCGCATCATTCCTGGATGGCCGGCCGCCTCATCTATCGACACAAGCTCGCCACGCGCATCTGGCACTGGGTCAATGCGCTGACGATCATCGTGCTGCTGATGAGCGGGCTGATGATCTTCAACGCGCATCCGCGGCTCTACTGGGGCCAGTATGGCGCGAATCTCGACACCGCCTGGCTGCAGATCGCGAGCGATGCGCAGGGCGGTTACCTGAAGCTCGGCGAGACTCGCATCGGCACCGACGGCGTGCTCGGCCGCTGGACCGCCGAAGACGGCTCCGTCCGTACCAACGCCTTTCCGGCCTGGGCGACGATCCCGTCGGGTTACGACCTGGCCATGGCACGGCGCTGGCACCTATCATTTTCGCTGCTGCTCGGTTTCGGCCTGCTCGCCTTCATGCTCGCGAGCTTCATCAATCGCCACGTGCAAAAAGACTTGCGCCTGCGCCCGCGCGACGTGGCGCCGCAGCGGCTGTGGCACGATATCATCGAGCATCTGAAGCTCCGCTTCCACGATCCCGACGACCCTGCGGCCTATAACGTGCTGCAGAAGCTCAGCTACGTGGGCGTGATCTTCATCGCCATCCCGCTGGTGATCCTCTCCGGTCTCGCCATGTCGCCGGGCATGAACGCGGCCTGGCCCTGGCTTGTCGAGCTGTTCGGCGGGCGCCAGTCTGCCCGCTCGCTCCACTTTATCGTCGCGGCCTTGTTGCTGGCGTTCATCGCACTGCACCTGGCGCTGGTGCTGCTTTCCGGACCGATCAACGGTCTTAGAGGCATGATCACCGGGCGCCTGCGCGTGCCGGAGGCAGGCAAGTGAGCCGTGCCCTTCTTGATCCTCCCCGGAACGGGGAGGGGGACCATGCGAAGCATGGTGGAGGGGGCCCAGTCACCCGCTCGATGGTCGAGGGCCCCCTCCACCACGCCGCTTCGCGTCGCGGTCCCCCTCCCCGTTCCGGGGAGGATTTGATCGTCTCGCGCCGTCGCCTGATCGGCTCGCTTGCGGCGGGCGGCTTGCTCTCCGGCTGCGACCGGCTGGGCCAAACCCAGACAGTCCGGAACATCCTCTTCTCCGCGGAGGATGCACACCGGATTCTCCAGCGCTCGCTCACCGATCGCATGGCGCTTGCGAAGGAGTTCCGGGCGGAGGAGATGAGCCCCGTCTTCCGCACCAACGGCACCAACAACCCGAACACGCCCGAGTATCAGGCCCTGGCGGCAAATCGGTTCAGCGATTGGCGTCTTACGGTGGACGGGCTAGTCGCACGGCCGCTCTCGCTCAGCCTCGCGCAGCTCCGCTCCATGCCGACCCGCAGCCAGATTACCCGTCACGACTGCGTCGAGGGCTGGAGTGCGATCGGGCAATGGCATGGCGTGCCGCTCAAGCAGGTGCTGGACGCAGCCGGCCTGCGCTCCGCGGCGCGCTACATCGTGTTCCACTGCGCCGACCGCTATGGCGAGCGGCCCTATTACGAGTCGCTGGACCTGGTCGACGCCTTTCACCCGCAGACGATTCTGGCCTGGGGGATGAACGGCCGTCTGCTCGACATCGGCCACGGCGCGCCGCTGCGGCTCAGGGCCGAGAAGCATCTCGGCTACAAGCACGCCAAATATGTGATGCGCGTCGAGGCGGCCGACAGCCTCGCCGCCATTCACGGCGGCAAGGGCGGGCTCTGGGAAGATATCGCCGGCTATGAATGGTACGCGGGGATTTAAGCAAGCACCCAAGATCCGCTCGTCCCGAGCGCAGTCGAGGGGCGCACCTCCGAACCTGTGCCAGCGCCCCTCGACTTCGCTCGGGACGAGCGAGGATGGGTTAACTACCGCGGATACCTCTCGTCCATATGGGCGAGCGCCCCGCGCGTGATCTCTTCGAGCACCGCCATGTCCACATCAGCAAGCGTCTTTACGTAGAGGCATGACTTGCCGGTCTTGTGCTTGCCGAGCCGGGCGAGCTGCGCTTCCTGCTCCGCCTCCCCGGTCAACACGTAGAGCACCAGCTCGGCCTTGCGGGGGCTGAAGCCCAGGCGGCACGCCGTGCCCTCATGGCCGCTGTCATACCGGTAGTGGTAGCTGCCAAAGCCGATGATCGTCGGGCCCCACATCTGAGCGGGCTCGCCCGTCACACGCTCCATCATCGCGCGAACGGCTTTGGCATCTTCGCGGCGGACGGGGTTCTCGACGGCCTCGATGAACGCATCGACGCTCACCTCCGTCGGCTTGGTCTTGGTCTCGGCCATTGCACCCCCTTTCGTTCGCGCATAGGGCGCGCCCGAAGCGGAGGTTCTCGAAGATGACGCAAGCGGTCAACCGGGTCGTGCTCGCCTTTTCGGGCGGGCTGGACACCAGCGTGATCCTGAAATGGCTGCAGCAGACCTATGACTGCGAGGTGGTGACCTTCACCGCCGATTTGGGCCAGGGCGAGGAGCTGGAGCCGGCGCGCCGCAAGGCCGAACTGATGGGCGTCAAGCCCGAGCACATCTTCATCGAAGACCTGCGCGACGAGTTCGTGCGCGATTACGTGTTCCCGATGATGCGGGCGAATGCGGTGTATGAGGGGCAGTATCTGCTCGGCACCTCGATCGCCCGCCCGCTGATCGCCAAGCGCCAGATCGAGATCGCCAAGCTGGTCGGCGCCGACACCGTCTCCCACGGCGCGACGGGCAAGGGCAATGACCAGGTCCGGTTCGAGCTCGGCTATTATGCGCTCAACCCCGAGATCAAGGTGATCGCCCCGTGGCGCGAATGGGACCTGACAAGCCGCACGCGCCTGATCGAGTTCGCCGAGCAGCATCAGATCCCGATCCCACGCGACAAGCGCGGGGAGGCGCCGTTCTCGACCGATGCGAACCTGCTGCACACCTCCTCCGAGGGCAAGGTGCTGGAGGATCCGTGGGAGGAAGTGCCGGACTATGTCTATTCGCGCACCGTGAACCCGGAGGATGCGCCGGACACGCCCGAATATATCACGATCGACTTCGAACGCGGCGACCCGGTGGCCGTGTGCGGGGAGGCGCTGGGGCCTGCCGACCTGCTCGCCAAGCTGAACGACTATGGCCGCGATCACGGCATCGGCCGGCTCGATCTGGTCGAGAACCGGTTCGTGGGCATGAAGTCGCGCGGCATGTATGAGACGCCGGGCGGCACCATCCTCCACCTCGCCCATCGTGCGATCGAGCAGCTGACCCTCGATCGCGGCGCGACGCGGCTGAAGGACGAGATGATGCCGCATTATGCCGCGCTGGTGTACAACGGCTTCTGGTTCTCGCCGGAGCGCGAGATGCTGCAGGCGGCGATCGACCACAGCCAGAAGAGCGTCACCGGCACCGTACGGCTGAAGCTGTACAAGGGCGGGTGCCATGTGGTCGGCCGCAAGGCGGACGTGCAGTTCAACCTTTACTCGACCGACATCGTCACCTTCGAGGACGATCAGGGCGCCTATGACCAGCGCGACGCCGAAGGCTTCATCAAGCTGAACGCGCTCCGCCTGCGGCTGCTCGGACGGCGGGGGCGGTGACGCCCAAACCTCTCCCATCGGGAGAGGTCGAGTCGGCGTCGGCCGACCGGGTGAGGGGGACCGCGCTTGGACGTTGAAGCCCTGACCCCCTCACCCCGCTCGCGCCAACGGCGCGAGTCGCCCTCTCCCGATGGGAGAGGGGCGAGTCTGGTCCCCCTCATCCTCACCGTCCTGCTCACGGCGTTCTGGACGGGGATCGCCTGGACGGACCTCGCCGCCCTCCGCCTGCCCGACCCGGACGACATGGTCCGCCTTGCCAGCATTCGCGACTGGCTGGACGGGCAGGCCTTCGCCGACCCGGTGCAGCAGCGGCTGGGGCCGCTCGGCGGCACGGCGCTCCACTGGTCCAGGCTGCCGGAGCTGGTTCCGGCCTTCCTGATCCGGCTCCTCTCGCCGCTGATGGGCGTGACGCGGGCCGAACTGGCGGCTGTGATCTTCTGGCCCGAACTGCTGTTGTTCCTGCACCTGCTGCTGACCGGTGCGCTGGCGCGGCGCCTTGGCGGAGTCGCGACGGCGCCGGTCGCAATGGCGCTGGCGGCGCTTGCCTTTCCTGCGATCGACCTGTTCCTGCCGGGGCGCATCGATCACCACGGGCTGCAGCTCGTGCTGGTCGAGGCGGTTCTGCTGGCCTTGCTCTCCGGGCGATTGCTGCTAGCGGGGGTTGCGGCAGCCACGAGCCTCGTGGTCGGCGTTGAGACCGCCCCCGCGCTGGCCGCGGCGATGCTGTGGCTCCTCATCTCCTGGGTGCGGGACCGTCGCGCGGTAGCGGGGTTCGGCGCTGGGCTGCTGATTGCCGCCCTGGTTGCGTTCACGCTGCTGCGCCCCAGCATCTGGCCGGTGAGCCGCTGCGATGGCTTCACGCCCCCAGTCTTCGCGATGCTGCTGATGGGCGGCGGCTTCTGGCTCGTGCTCGCCGGGCTCGCGCCGCGCCTGCCGGACCGGCAGTGGCGAGGGGGCGCGGCGTTGCTGCTCACCGCACTGGTGCTCGCCGCCGGCTGGATCGCCGCGCCGGCGTGCTTCGGCTCGCCCTACGGACCCGCAGACCCGCTCCTCGCCCAAGCGTGGCCCGGGCAGGTCGGCGAGATGGGCGGCGCCCTCCGCCAGTCGCCGGGGACGCTGATCGCCTGGCTGGGCCTGCCGCTCATCGGCTTCGCTGCTGCCGTCTGGCTCGCCCGCCGTGAGCGTAGCGCGCCCGCCCTCCTGCTCGCGGCCGTGATTGGCGTGGCGCTGCTGACGACCCTGCTGCAGCTGCGCGGCGCCTGGACCGCCGCGGCGCTCTCGGCGCCCGTGCTGGCACAGCTGATCGGCGCCACGCTGAAGCGCGGGGTGGTCTGGCAGGTCGGCGCCTGGATCGCCTCAGTGGGGCTGGTCTGGAGCGGCATCGGCGAGCTGATCACACCGCCCGAGCCGAGCTGCGCCGACCGGCAGACGCTCGCCGGCCTCGACCGGCTGGAGACCGGCAGCTTCGCCGCGCCGATGGAGCTTTCCGCCTATCTGATCGGCGCGACCCAGCACCGCAGCCTCGGCGGCCCTTATCACCGCAACCTGGCCGGCAATCGCGCGCTCGCCGAGCTGTTCCGCGCGGAGCCGAACGCCGCCGCCTATCAGGCGAGCTTGTGGGGTGTGCAATATGTAGCGCTGTGCCCGACCCAGACGGGCGGTTTGCCTGAAGCCTTGCGCCGGCCCGGCGGCCTCGCCGATCACCTGCTGAATGGCGCCACGCCCGACTGGCTCGATCCGGTGCCCCTGGTCGGCAGCGACCTGCTGGTCTGGCGCGTGGAGCCGATTGCCGTGCCGCGGCTTCGCCCATGATCCGTCTTTGCGAGCAGAGCGAAGCAATCCAGTGCGGCGGTGGGCCCAGCTGGATTGCGTCGTCGCTTCGCTCCTCGCAATGACGGTGTGGTGATGGTTCACTTTCTCGATCGACGCTGGGTGTGGCTGGCGCTCGCGCTGGCCGCCGCGATCCCGCTCATTTGGCCGGCGACGCCGCCGCTGATCGACCTGCTCGGCCATATGGGCCGCTATCACATCCAGTTGTACGGCCAGGAGGTTCCGGCGCTCGCACGCGCGTTCCAGTTCCAATGGGGCCTGATCGGCAACCTCGGCGTCGACCTGCTGATCGTCCCGATGGCGGCGCTGTTCGGGGTTGAGCTCGGCACCAAGCTGATCGTGCTCGCCATTCCGCCGCTGACGGTCGCCGGCATGCTCTGGCTTGCGCGCGAAGTGCACGGACGCCTGCCGCCGACGGCCCTGTTCGCGCTCCCGCTCGCCTACGCCTTTCCGTTCCAGTTCGGCTTCCTGAACTTCTCGCTCTCGATCGCGCTTGCCCTGAACGCACTCGCCCTGTGGGTTCGGCTAGGCGGTCAGCAGCGGCTTGGGCTGCGGGCCGGGCTGTTCCTTTTCCTCGCGCCTCTGCTTTGGTTGACGCATACGGTCGGGTGGGGGCTGTTCGGCTTGAGCGCCTTCGGGGCCGAGCTGGGTCGGCGTTGGCGCAGCGGCGAAGGCGTGCTTGCCGCCGGGTTCAGGGCCGGGCTTGCCTGTCTACCGCTAGCGACTCCATTGATCGCCATGGTCCTGCTCCGGGCGACATCGGCCGAGGCGGAGACGTTCGACTGGTTCAATTGGGACGCGAAGACCTTCTGGCTGCTGTCGCTGCTGCGCGACCGCTGGATGAACTATGACGTGGCGAGTGCGCTCGTCGTGTTCGGCATCATCCTGCTCGGGTTGTGGCGGCGCCGCCTGGCGCCTGAGCTGCTCATCCCCGCCGTCCTCTGCGCCACCGCTTTCGTGCTGATGCCGCGCGTGGTCACGGGCTCGGCCTATGCCGACATGCGGCTCGTCCCCTTCACCGCCACGCTGTTGCTGCTGTCGATCCGCCCCTTCGAGGGACGCGCCGGCACGGTCCTGCTCGTTGCCGGTCTCCTGTTCGCGTCGATCCGGCTGATCGGCACCACAGTCAGCTTCCTGCTCTATGACCGCGACTACCGATCCGAACTGGCCGCTCTCGACCATCTCCCTCCGGAGGCGTCGGTGCTGTCCCTCGTGGTGCGGCCCTGCGGCAACGCCTGGACGACCCGGCGAATCGATCATCTGCCTGCACTCGCGATCGTCCGCCGCAACGCCTTCACCAACGATCAATGGACGGTCGATGGCGCGCAGGCGCTGGAGGTGATCAAGCCGGGCGTCGGCCGCTACGACAACGACCCCTCCCAGCTCGTCTACCCGCGTCACTGCCGCACCGAAGGATCGCAGCTCAACACCGCTATCGCCGAGTTCAATCGCCAGGCGTTCGACCATGTCTGGGTGCTGGACGGACGCGTGCAGGCGCCCGATCTCCGCCCGGTCTGGTCGAACGGCCGGTCCACGCTCTATCGTGTGGTCCGATGACCCGGCCGCTGCTCTCCATCGTCGTGCCCTGCTTCAACGAAGAGGCGTGCCTGCCGGAGCTGCACCGGCGCCTCTCCGCCGCCGCACACGAGGCCGCTGGCCCCGCCCATGAGATCGTGCTCGTCAATGATGGCTCCCGCGACGCGAGCTGGCAGGTGATGCAGGCGCTGGCCGCGAGCGACCCGCACCTCGTCGCCATCAACCTGTCCCGCAATCACGGACACCAGCTCGCGCTCACTGCCGGGCTGGACCTCGCGATGGGCGAGCGCATCCTGATCATCGACGCCGACCTGCAGGACCCGCCCGAGCTGCTGCCGGCCATGATGCGGGAAATGGACCTGGCTGGCGCCGACGTGGTCTACGGCGTCCGCCGCACTCGCGAGGGCGAGACGGCCTTCAAGCGCGGCACCGCCAAGCTCTTCTACCGCCTGCTCAGCCGCGCGACCGACACGACCATCCCGGTCGACACCGGTGACTTCCGCCTGATCAGCCGCCGCGCGCTCGACGTGTTCCTGGCCATGCCCGAACAAGCGCGCTTCATCCGCGGCATGGTGGCCTGGCTCGGCTTTCGCCAGGTGCCGCTCCCCTATGATCGGGACGAGCGGTTCGCGGGCAGCACCAACTACCCGTTCCGCAAGATGCTGCGCTTCGCGCTCGATGCGCTGACCAGCTTCTCCTCGACGCCCCTCAAGCTTGCCAGCCATGCCGGCATCCTGCTGTCGATCGGCTCGCTGCTGCTGATCGTCTACATCTTCGCCGGCTGGCTTTCAGGCCGTGCGGTCGAGGGCTGGACCTCGCTGATGCTGGTCGTGGTGGCCCTGGGCGCCGTGCAGATGTTCGTGCTGGGCGTGATGGGCGAGTATCTGGGCCGCCTCTACAGCCAGGCCAAGCAGCGCCCGCTCTACATCGTCGCCGACATCAGGGGGCAGCGCGCGGGCCGGAGCGCGACGCTCGGCATCGATGCGTCAGCCGAACGTCCACTTGCGGTGCATCACGAAGGTGGCGAGCGGCGTCACGAAGATGTTGGGGAGGATGGGCCACCAGGTCTCCCCGCCGAGCGCCTTCACCAATAGCCAGACGAAGAAGCTGTTCAGCGCAAAGCCGAACAGGTTCACGGCCACGAACCGGGTCCCCATCCGCGCATGATCGTCACGCGCGCCGTGGCCGGCAAAGCTGATCCAGCCATGCGCGAAATAGCCGATCGCGACGCCGATCACGAATGCGACCGCGATTGACACATTGGGGTCCAGCCCGCCCCATTCGACGCCGAAATAATAAATGGCCTGGCCCAGCGCGGTGATCAGCGCGCCGATCACGGCATAGCGGATCAGCTGCACGGCCGCGGGATTGTTCAACCGGCTCAGCATCAATCCTCCCAACTCCGGCTTGCCTGAGCCTGTCGAAGGCCTCCCTTTCTTCTGCTCCGCGCCAAAGAACAAGGGAGGGCTTCGACAGGCTCAGCCAAATCGGAGTTGAGGAAGCTGACCAATGGCTTAGGAGCGCCCAAATGCGCTTTCTCCAGAACGTCACGACCGCCCGCCCCAGCTTCGTCACCTACCTCGAATGCTCGATCAGCGGCGAGCGCTACGAGGCGGACCGGGTGCATGGCCTGTCCGGCAAGGGACGGCCGCTGCTGGTCCGCTACGATCTGGAAGCGGTGAAGGCGCAGCTATCGCGCGACGAACTCGAAGCGCGGGCCACGGACATGTGGCGTTGGCGCGAGCTGCTGCCGGTGCGCGACGCCACCAACATCGTCAGCCTCGGCGAGATCGAGACGCCGCTCGTGCCGCTGCCGAAAGCGGGCGGACCCAACGTGCTGGTCAAGGACGAGAGCCGCCTGCCGACGGGGTCGTTCAAGGCGCGCGGGCTTGTCATGGCCGTGTCGATGGCAAAGGCGTTCGGCATCTCGCACATAGCGATGCCAACCAACGGCAATGCCGGGGCGGCGCTGGCGGCCTATGCCAGCCGCTGCGGCATCCGGACGACGGTCTTCTGCCCGGCCGACACGCCGGAGATCAACATTCGCGAGACGGCGTTGCAGGGCGCCACCGTTCACCGCGTCAATGGCCTGATCGACGATTGCGGCGCCATTGTCGGGGAAGGCGCGAAGCAAGGGCGCTGGTTCGATTTCTCGACCTTGAAGGAGCCGTACCGGATCGAAGGCAAGAAGACGATGGGGCTGGAACTCGCCGCCCAGTTCGGTTGGGAGCTGCCCGATGCGATCTTCTACCCAACCGGCGGCGGCACGGGGCTGATCGGCATGTGGAAGGCCTTTGCCGAGCTTGAGGCGCTCGGCTGGATCGGCGCCAAGCGGCCGAAGATGTTCGCGGTGCAGGCCACGGGCTGCGCGCCGATCGTCAAGGCGTTCGAGGACGGCGTCGAACATGCCGAGCGCTGGCCGGACTCGCACACGGTCGCGGCCGGTATCCGGGTCCCGCGTGCGGTGGGCGATTTCCTGATCCTGCGGGCCGTGCGGGAGAGTGGGGGCAAGGCCATCGCCGTGCCGGACGAGGCGATCCTTGAGGCCGTTGCTAGCGCGGCCCGGCAGGACGGGTTGCTGCTCTGCCCCGAGGCCGGCGCGACGCTCGCCGCCTACCACCAGGCGCGCGCGGACGGGCTGGTCGGCGAAGGCGAGACGGCCGTGCTGTTCAACTGCGCGACCGGCCTCAAATACCCGATGCCGCCCGCCGGACAGGCGCTCGACAAGGATGCGCCGATCGATTTTGCAGCGCTTTAGTGCTCCTGCGAAGGCAGGAGCGTTGCGGCGCAGAGCTCCGGCCTTCGCCGGAGCACTACGGAGCTACCGCAATCTCGCTTCGACGCTCGCCTTGGCCATCGCGAGCGGCTTGACCAACGCCGGCGGGATCAGGCGGACGAGCGCGCGGCGGGTGCGCCAGCGCAGGTCGCCCGACACTTCGATCGACTGGCCTTCAGGAACTTTCGTGGACCGGATCGCGGAGGAGAGGCGGGCGGCGCCTGCCTCGTTTGCGTAGAGGAGCGAGTTGAAGCGATACCAGGGCATCACCTCGGCGTCCGCGGCGATACGCGGCCGCAGCCAATCAAAGGGCTGGTAGCCGTGGCTCCCGAACTTGGCGCGCCAATAGCCGAGCGGCTGTTCGTTGACATGATGCTCGCCCCCTTGGTGCGGGACGGCGGCGGAGAAGAGCACGACATCGCCGTGTCGGGTCAGCGTGTCGACGAAGCCGTCAGCCTTGTCCGACGGCAGATGCTCTGCGACCTCGAGCGACTGGACCAGGTCGAAGGTGCGGCCGAGGTCTAGGGGCTGGGACAGGTCGTGCGCACGGAACCGGTCACCCGGGATCGCGAGCCGATCGCGCGCGACATAGTCGCCATCGACCGCCAGCACGTCGGGCACGCCGGCGGCCATCCATTCCGCCGCCCAAGCGCCATGGCCGGCACCGACGTCCAACAGGCTCCCGATCTGCATCTCGCCGAGCAGCAGTCGTGCGACCGTCCGCGCCGAGGCGCGCGAGCCCGCGTCGATATAGTCGTAGAAACCGCCCGAATAGACGTGCTCAGCCATGCATGCTTGTCCTTTGCGGCCGTTCCCCTAATGCCGCGCCGGTCCTACTGGAAGAACAATGTCGGCCGATCCCTCCGCCCTGCTCGACCGCCGCTGGCGCACGCTCGTGCTCCTGCTGTGGCTCGGCGCGTGCGTGTGGCTGATCTGGGCGCGCTGGGCGGGCATCCACTGGTTCGCGCTGGGCGATACCGACGACAATATGCGGATCGCGCAGGTGCGCGCGTGGCTGAACGGGCAGGGCTGGTACGATCTCCGCCAATATAAGCTGAACCCGCCGGCCGGGTTCGACATCCACTGGTCGCGGCTGGTCGACCTGCCGCTGGCCGGACTGATCCTGTTCTTTCGCGTGTTCGTGAGCGGCAAGCTGGCCGAACAGCTGGCCGTTGCTATCGCGCCCCTGCTGCCGCTGCTCGTGGCCCTGTTCAGCGCGGCGCTGGCGGCACGGCGGCTGGTCAACCCCCGTGCGGCGATCCTTGCGGCCGGCCTGGTGCTTTGCTGCCAGGTCGCGCTCGACATGTTCCGGCCGCTCCGCATCGATCATCATGGCTGGCAGCTCGCTTTCCTGCTGGTCACCATCGCCGGGCTGGCCGACCCCAAGCGCATCCGCGGCGGCGTGACCGTGGGCGTCGCGAGCGCGCTGTCGCTGGTGATCGGGCTGGAGCTGCTGCCGTATATCGCGGTGACGGGCGCCTCGATCGGGCTGCGCTGGATCGCCCACCAGGAGGCACGGCCGCGGCTCCTGTCCTATGCCGCGACGTTCGGGCTCGCGGCGACGCTCGGTTTCCTGGCCTTCGCCTCCCAAGCCAATCGTGCCCCGGTCTGCGACGCGCTGTCCCCCGTCTGGCTGACCACCATCCTGCTGGGTTGCGGCAGCTTGCTGGTGCTCGCGCTCGTCAATCCGAAGAGCTGGCAGGGACGCTTGGCGCTGGCGCTGGTCGCGGCGGCTGTGGTCGGCGCCTTTTACTGGTTCGCCTGGCCGCACTGCCGGGGTCGGCCGGAGGGCGTCAGCCCCGAACTCTACAAGCTCTGGCTATCGAACGTGCGCGAGGCGAGGCCGCTCCACCAGCAGAACGCCCAGACGATCGTCGCCACGCTGTCGGTGCCCGCAATGGGCCTGGTCGGCGCCGCCTGGGGCATCTGGCGGGCGCGGGGCACCGAGACGGTGTTCAGCTGGTCGTCGATCCTGGTCATGTCGCTCTTCTCGGTCGGCATGCTGTTCTGGCAGGTGCGCGCGGGCCCCGCCGCGCAGCTGATCGGGGTCACGGGCGCCGCCTATCTCGGCTGGCACCTGCTCGGCTGGTTCGCGGCGTCCCGCCACATGCTGGTGCGGGTGTTCGGCGTGGTCGGCGTGTTTCTGCTCGTGTCGGGTATCGCCGGCTATGTGAGCTTCCCGCTGCTGCCCAAGGAGCAGCGCAACGAGGTCTATTGGAAGCAGGTCCAAGCGGCCAATCGCCGCTGCCCGACGCTGCCGGCGCTGCACCCGATCGCGAAGATGCCGGCGACGACCATCTTCACCTTCGCGGACCTGGGCCCTCGCATCATCTCGGTGACGCATCACAAGGCAATCGCGGGGCCCTATCACCGCAACGGCCAAGCGATCCTCGACGTGCATCACGCCTTCGATGGACCGCCCGAACAGGCGCGGGCGATCGCCAAGCGGCACGGCGCGACCTTGCTGCTCGTCTGCCCGCACTTCGCGGAATCGACCGTGTACCGGGCGCGCAGCCCCAAGGGCTTCTACGCCCGGCTGGAACGCGGCGAGCGCTTCCCCTGGATGGAGCCCGTGCCGCTGCCGAAGAACTCGCCCTATTGGCTGTGGCGGATCAGGTGAGGCTGGCGCGGATGCCGTCGATCACGAACTGAACGGCCAGCGCTGAAAGGATCACGCCCAGCAGCCGCGTGATCATCGCCTCCATGCGATGCCCGACCAGCCGCATAAGGGGCGCCGCGAGCAACAGCGCGGCCAGCGTCATCAGCAGCACGATGCCGATCGCCGCCAGCACCGTCAGGTCCTGCTCCAGCCCCCGCGCGCGTGAAGTGAGCAGCATTGCCGAGGCGATGGAGCCAGGGCCCGCGATCATCGGAATGCCCATCGGGAAGATGGAGATATCGTCGGTCGCGGGCTGGGCCTTGATCTCCTCGGCCCGGTTCTCGCGCCGCTCCTGGCGCTTCTCGAACACCATCTCGAGCGCGATGAGGAACAGCATGATGCCGCCCGCGATCCGGAACGCGTCCAGGCTGATGCCGAGCGCGCGCAGGAACGCCTCGCCGAAGATCGCGAAGGCGAGCAGGATCGTGCCGGCGACCGTCACCGACCGGATCGCCATCGCGCGGCGGTGCTGGACGGACGCGCCCGCGGTCAGACTCGCGAAGATCGGCGCGCAGCCGGGCGGGTCGATGACGACGAAGAAGGTCGCGAAGGCCGAGATGAAGAGTTCTAGCACCTAATCACTCGTGCTCCGGCGAAGGCCGGAGCGTTGCGCCACAGAGCTCCGGCCTTCGCCGGAGCACAAGGTTGGTTTAGAAATCACGCGGCACCTCGACCCCCGCCCGCCGGCACGCGCTCACCAGCGTGTTGCGGAGGAGGACCGCGATGGTCATCGGGCCGACGCCTTTCGGCACCGGCGTGATTGCGCCCGCGACGGGGAGGGCGCCTTCGAAGTCCACGTCGCCGACGAGCCGCGTCTTGCCCTCGCCGGCCTCGACCCGGTTGATGCCGACGTCGATGACCGTGGCGCCGCGCTTCAGCCAATCGCCCTTGACCACCAGCGGCCGGCCGACGGCAGCGACGACGATGTCGGCGCGGCGCACCACATCGGCCAAGTCGCGGGTGCGGCTATGGGCGACGGTGACGGTGCAGCTTTCCTTGATCAGCAACTGCGCCATCGGCTTGCCGACGATGTTGGAGCGGCCAATCACCACTGCGTCGAGGCCGCTGAGGTCACCCAGACGATCCTTCAGCAGCATCAAGCAGCCGAGCGGGGTGCAGGGCACGAAGCCGTCGAGCCCGCTCGCCAGCCGCCCGGCATTGACCGGGTGAAAACCGTCCACGTCCTTGTCGGGATCGATCGCTTCGATCACCGCTTGTTCGTCGATTTGGGCAGGCAGGGGCAGTTGCACGAGGATGCCGTCCACCGCCGGATCGGCGTTGAGCTGGCGGACTAGGGCGAGCAGCGCGTCCTGGGAGGTGTCGGCAGGGAGCCGGTGCTCGAAGCTCAGCATACCCGCTTCCAGGGTCGCCTTACCCTTGGAGCGGACATAGACCTGGCTCGCCGGATCCTCGCCGACCAGCACCACTGCCAAGCCCGGAGCGCGTCCCGCCCGCTCCCGGAACGTCGCCGCGGCCTCGGCGACGCGAGCGCGCAAACCGGCCGCAAAGGCGGCGCCGTCGATAATCGCCGCCTGGCTCACACTGCAGGCATCAGCATCGGGCGGAAAATCGCGGGCAGCAAAATGCTCTGCAGGATGATGATGAGGAGCAGCACGACGAGCGGCGACAGGTCGAGCGCGCCCAGATCGGGCATCACGCGCCGGATCGGCCGGTAGAGCGGCTCGGTCATGCGGTCGAGCGCGGTCAGGATCGTGCGCACGAAATCGCTGTGCACGTTGATGACGTTGAACGCGACCAGCCAGGAGAGGATCGCCTGGATGATGATGATCCAGCGCAGCACCGTGAGCAGCAGGTCGAGGATCTGATAGATGACAAGGGCCATGCCGCTCCCCTTAGCCTAGACCGTTACGCCCGCACCAGCGTGCCGACGCCCGCCTTGGTGAAGATTTCGAGCAGCACCGCGTGCAGCACGCGCCCGTCCAGGATCACGGCCGCATCGACGCCGTCCTCGACCGCGCGCAGGCAGGTTTCGAGCTTCGGGATCATGCCGCCCTTAATCGTGCCGTCCTCGCGCAGCCGCTGGATGTTGGCGGGGTTGAGGTCGGTCAGCAGCTGCCCTTGCTTGTCGAGCACCCCCGCCACGTCGGTCAGCAGGAACAGGCGGGCCGCGCCGAGCGCGCTGGCGATCGCGCCGGCCATGGTGTCGGCATTGATGTTGTAGGTCTCGCCCTCCGGCCCGATGCCGATCGGCGCGATGACGGGGACCATGCCCGCGATCTCCAGATGATCGATCAGCGTGCGGTCGACCGCGACCGGCTCGCCGACGAAGCCGAGATCGACGATGGTCTCCTCGTCGCGCTCCGCATCATAGGTCGTGTGCTCGAGCTTGCGGGCCTGGACGAGGCGCCCGTCCTTGCCGGAGATGCCGACCGCCTTTCCGCCTGCCTGGCCGATCAGCGCCACGAGTTCTTTGTTGATGGCGCCGGACAGGACCATTTCGGCGACGTCGGCCGTCTGCTGGTCGGTGACGCGCAGCCCATCGACGAACTCGGACTTGACGCCCAGCTTCTTGAGCATGGAGCCGATCTGCGGGCCGCCGCCATGCACCACCACCGGATTGATGCCGACCGCCTTCAGCAGCACGATGTCTTCGGCAAAGCTTGCCGCCACCGACGGATCGCCCATTGCGTGGCCGCCATATTTCACGACGAAGGTCTGGCCGGCATAGCGCTGCATATAGGGCAGCGCCTCGATCAGGATTTCGGCGCGGGAGATGAGGTTGGCGGGGTCGGTCACGGGTCTGATCCTCATGCCGCCCGAACGTCGAGGCGGCGCCCGAGTGCCACGAGCAGGTAAATGACGGGCGGCACCAGCACGGCCGACAGCACTACCTTGGCGAGCATCTGGCCGAGCAGCAGCTCGCCGATCGGGAACACGCCTAGAAATGCGATCGAGACGAACAGCAACGTGTCGACGATCTGGCTGAGGATGCTGGCGAGGCCCGCACGGAACCAGAGCAGACGCGCGCCTTCCTTGCCCTTCAGCATCGAGAAAAGCGTGACGTTCAGGGTCTGCGACACGCCATAGGCGATGATGCCGCCCAGCCAGATGCGCGGCGTGCCGCTCATGATCAGCTGAAAGGCGTCGCGCCGGGCCGGGTCCATGTCGGGCGAGGCGGGCGCGGCCAGCACGAGAACCGACAGCAGCACCGAGGCTATCAGCGGCACGAAGCCGATCTGCACCAGCCGGTTCGCAACCTGGCGCCCATGCAGCTCGGCCACCGCACTGGAGGTGACGACCAGCAGCAGAAAGGCGAAGATGCCGGCCTCGACCGCGAGCGGCCCCAGCGCCACCTGCTTGTTGCCGAGCACGCCCGCGATGCAGACCATGCCGCCATAGAAGATCGAAAAGGCGAAGAGCGACGGTGCAATCGCCGGGCGGGGTTCGTGCATGCGGGGCTGGTAGTGGGTTTGGGGGAGCGGATAAACCCCTCTCCCTGTGCGGGAGAGGGCGACTCGCGCTGCAGCGCGAGCGGGGTGAGGGGGAAACTCGGAGTTCGGCGTTTCCCCCTCACCCTGCCACGTCCGCCTCGCGAACGCGGGCCCCTCCCTCTCCCGCCAGGGGAGAAGGGGCTGCTAGCGCTCCACCCCCTTCGCCTTGCCCCATTGGCGGGCCGCGGTGTAGCCGAGATAGCCGGTGCCGAAGAGGGCGTAGAGGGGCTCGGGCAGGCCGTTCAGATAGGCGGCCATGCCGCGCGCGACCGCCTCCGCGGTTGCGGGTGACACCGCGCTGATCAGGCCCATCGGCACCGCCCAGAGCAGCAGCGCATACATGACGTAGAGGAAGCTCGGCCGGGCGCGGCTGGTCCAGGGATCGGTGGCCTGTGCCTCGGCGACGATAGCCGAAAGCTGGGTACGGAGGAGGTCGAGCTCCTGGCCGCGTTCCAGCCGCAGCAATTCGAGCTTGGCGGCGTCGCGCGCCTTGGGGTCGGGGATGATCTTGTCGATCAGACCGGCAATGGGCCCGATCAGGGTTTCGATGATGGGCATGGAAGCGCCTTCCCTGCAGAAGTTGACACTAAGTTCACACTGACGGCGCCGATCCTAACCGGTCCGGTTCGCGAGCCAGCCGTAAAGAAAGGCTTCGTTGGCCGGCCGCAGCTCGGCCAGGCGCAGATAGCGTTCGCCCTGCAGCGCCTCGACGGCCTTCAGGAGGACGGTCTCGCCGGCCTCACCCCGCGTGCGGATGAAGCTGCTCAACGCCTTCAGCGTGCCCGGCCCGATGATACCATCCACCTTGATGTCGGCATAGTCGCGACCGCCGCGGTTGAGGCCGTTGAGCGCCCGCTGCAGGAAGCGGCCGGCGACGCCCGGCCCCATGTTCACGCCCGTGTCGAACAGCTCCGCCGCGAGCCGCGGGGCCAGTTTCGCGACCTGACCGAGCGAGGGTGTCTCCCAGAACACCTCGCGGTAGATCTGCGCCGCGAATGCACGAGGCAGGTCGCGCATCGCGCCCTGGTAGCCCTGCATCCGGGCGAGGCCTTCGGTGATGCCGTATTTGGTCGGTCCGCCCCGATCGGCCGGATGGTCGACGAAGCCGCCCTCGCGTTCGATCAGCTCATCGATCAGCGTCGTCACGTCCATGGTCCATCTCCTGCTGAGTGATTCGCAAGATTTAACCAAATAGGTGACCTGTAGGACAGCGCTTTTGTAATCGGAAGCGCGCTACCCGATCGCGGAGGACCAGTTGGTCACACGGAAATACTCCAGCGCGACGAAGAAGAGGGCGAGCATGGCCGCAACCACCACGGCGACAAACGCTATTTCGCCGCTGCTCCAGCCCTTCTTGGCCGAATGCTGCGGATGCTTGATCGGTGCGGGACTGTGGCTCTGGGACGGTGCGGCGCTGACGTTCATGGCCTGCTGCCGGATCGCCCGCTCCAATCCAGTGAGCTGCGGCCCGATCGCGCCGGTGTGGCTCTTGATCATGTCCATGTCGGCGCACAGGCGATTGATCAGCTTGAGCGTGTCCGACATCTCGATCTGGCGGCGGAGTTCGGCGCGGTCGGCCTCGGCTGCATCGAGGCGCGCGCGCACCTCCTGTTCCCGCGCGGCGGCTTGGGCGAGCGCGTCGTCGGTGCGCGCCTTTGCCTGGTGCCAGCCGGCGATCTCGCGCTCCAGCACGGCCACACGGCCATGCGCTTGCTCCACCGCGGCAGGCAGCTTGCGGAGGACGGCCGGCAGCACATCGGCGCGCGCGCGTTCCGGCTTGAGCCGCAACTCCTGCGCGGGCGTGTCTGGCGCCGCCGTGACCAGGATGACCGCGCGGCTGTGCGCGGGGCTGGGCGCGGCCAGGAACGAGGCGGCGGTGACCTGCGCGGCAGCCTCGCCGAACGGGCGCTCGCCTGCCGCCGCCGTGTAGGTCTGCGTCAGCGCCTGTTCGGGCGAGCTGGAGGGCCAGCCCTGCAGTGCCTCGGGCAGCTGCGCCGATGGCATCAGGTAGCCTGGCAGATAGTCGGCGACGAACCGCTCCGCCTGGGCCGCGAAGCCGGGGCTGCCGATCTCGCTCTCGATCGGACCGGCAAAGGTGGCGAGCGCCTTCAGCAGGTTCTCTGCCTCGACCAGATGATGGTCGGCGAGCCAAAGTCCGACGCCGGCATGGTTGCGCCGGTCGCCGAAGTTCAGGTCGACCGAGCGCTTGAACAGACCGATCCAGGTGACCCGCCGCCCTTGATGCAGCAGCCGGTAGAACTCGACCGCCCATTCGCCCTCGCCGAGCGGAAACTCGTCGCGAAAGCCGACCCGCTCGCCCTCCGGCGCCCAATCGGGACGGATGGCGAGTCCGAGCGGCGTGATGCGAAGGCCCCCTTGATAATGGTGCGCCTCCAGAAAGGCGTGCGGGGTTCCGGCGCTGGCGCTCGCGGGCGAGCGCAGGGGTTCGGCATCGGCCATGGGCGCTTTACCCGCTGACGCGGTCGAGCAGGGAGGTGATGGCCCGCCAGATCGCCGGCGCCTGCGGCTTGTCCGGAAAGGGCGAGACCGCCGGCATGTCGCGGTTGGCGAGCGCGCCCTTGTACAGCCAGGTCCAGAGCTTTTCCGGATAGTCGTGACACGGGCGCCGGAGGCCCGTCTCCGTGATGATGCCGGAGCTATAGGCGTTGAGCCCGGACTGGCCGGGCGGCAGCTGCAAGCCGCGGAACGTTGCCAGTGCCTGGCTGTAGCGCCGCGCGCAAAAGGCTTCGAGCTCCACCCGGTCGACCGAGCTTGCGTCGGCCAGGTCGGCATTGCCTTTCTCGTGCGCATCCCATTTGCTGACGAGCATCAGGTGGCGGTCCTGGTGCCGGTGGCTCGCACGGATGTCGTTATAGGCCTGGAGCACGCCCGAGATGGCCAGCGAGGCGTCCTCTACCTCGCGATTGTCCTGCACGCCGCCCGCGCTCTTATACACTTCGGACTGGGTGTAGGGCACGAGGTAGATGAACAGGATGCCGCCCTGAAAGCAGGAGACGAAGCTTTCGATCGCGGACTTGAGCTGCGGGAAGAGCGTGTCGCCGTTCCGCGTCGGCCGGTACCATTCGCCATTGCTTTCGAGGAAGGCGAAGCGGACCGGCTGCTTGTCCTTGGGCCGGAACTCGACCGGGATGAACAAGGGCAGGTCGATATTGGTCTTCGGGATCTTCACCCCGTCCATGAACTGCTGAGTCTTCACCTGAAAGGTGTGGAGCGCATCCTGGTGCAGCTTCTTGCCCAGCGGCGAGGCGCTGCCGAGGATCGGATCGGAAAGAAACAGGCCGGTTTCGAGCCGCCCCTGGGTGCGCAGCGTCGAGAAGAGCGAGAGCAGCAGCGAGGTCTTGCCGCTGTTGTTGGTGCCGAACAGCACGACCGGCTGGGTGCCCTCCTCCGCCATCGCCGAGGCGAGCTCCACGCCGAGGTTTGTGTATTCTCCCGGCTCGACCGGCGCAGTGCTGGCGCCGGGGTTCATCAGATAGGCGTCGACCGGCGGCTCGGACGCGCCAGGCGACACATCATTGTTGGGAACGGGCGCGGGACCGCCGGGCCGGTACTCGAAGGGCTGGGCGCCATCCATCACCAGGCTCCCTCGAGCGCGGGCCGGGCCGTCGGGCGGCGCACCTGGTTCCGCTTCGCCTGCTGGAAGAAATAGATCATCAGCCAGTCGAAGAAGATGGCGATCGCCAGATAGACATAGGTGCTGCCGCGATCGAGCCGATCGACGAAGAGCATCGGCAGCTTGGTGGCATCGCCGAGATTCTGGACGCCGGCCATGTCCAGCTGGGTCGGCAGATCGTCGACCCGCCCGCCGATCTGGTCGAGCCGCCCATACAGGTCGCGATAGCGATGATTCTGCTTGACGAGCACGCCCTTGGTCGCGCGCAGCATGGACGGCGCATAGTCGGTGGTCGCCTGCGCCTCGATTGCGCGTAGCTCCTCCCGAGCGGCATCGGTTTCGTTGACCAGCTGCAGATTGGGATAGCGGGCGGTCAGCAGCTCATCGATCTTGGCGCGATATTCGCGGGCGACCTTCTCGATCTCCGCGCATTTCTGTCCGCCGGTGCTGAGCGGGCGGAAGCCGGGCAGCACCCGTTCCAGCCGCGCCAGAATACGGCCGGCCTCCGCGCCTTGCCCGCAGTTCATCGGGTTGCGGAGCTCGGCAGCGAGCGCATCGCGCAGACCGATGACCTCGTTGAAGCCGTCAATATCCTTCGAGACGGCGGCCATCGTGGACCGCTTCAGCCGGGCGAAGCGATCCTGCGCGTCGCTCGCCGTCTCAGCAACGATGCGCCCGCCTTCGAGATTGATCATAGCGCTGTTGTAGACGCCGGTGGCGCTGATCAGCAGCAGCAGGGCGAAGGCGGGCACGTTGGCGCGAATGCCGCCTTCGCTCTGGCCGATGAACTTGGCGAGGAACCAGGCGAGCGTCGCCGCCACCACGGCGATCAACAGGGCCAAGGCGGTGTTCAGCCCGACGGCCAGGTAGAAATAGCCATAGGCGATCACGCCGAAGAAGATGAACGAATAGAGTGCGACGATCGTTTGGATGACGCGGTGGCGCCCCACCTGCTCATTACGCGCGTTGGACATGCTTTCCCCCCGGCAAGGCCCCTTGCTCCCGCGAACGAGGCTAAGACGGGGTGCAAGCTTCTGATAGGCGGAGTTTGGTCCGTTATGGACGCAAGCTCGATCCGGAACGGAGATGATCTGGGCCGATCGTGGCGGGGTGCTGGCAACGCTGCCCCCCGGCTCCTATCTCACCCGGCGAGGCGCCTTGTCGCGCGGGAACAAATCTGGAACACTGCACCCCATGCTGACCCACATTCAGGTGCGCGGCGCGCGCGAGCACAATTTGAAGGGCGTCGATGTCGACCTGCCGCGCGACAAGCTGATTGTGATCACGGGTCTGTCCGGGTCGGGCAAGTCGAGCCTCGCCTTCGACACCATCTATGCCGAGGGGCAGCGGCGCTATGTCGAGAGCCTGTCCGCCTATGCGCGCCAGTTCCTGGAGCTGATGCAGAAGCCGGACGTGGACCATATCGAGGGTCTGTCGCCGGCCATCTCGATCGAGCAGAAGACGACCAGCCGCAACCCGCGCTCTACGGTGGCCACCGTCACCGAAGTCTATGACTATATGCGCCTGCTCTGGGCGCGCGTCGGCATCCCGTACAGCCCGGCCACCGGCGAGCCGATTGCGGCCCAGCAGGTCAGCCAGATGGTCGACCGGGTGATGGCGCTGCCCGAGGGCACGCGCGCCTATCTGCTCGCCCCTGTCGTACGCGGGCGGAAGGGCGAGTATCGCAAGGAACTGGCCGAATGGCAGCGCGCCGGCTTCACCCGCGTGCGGATCGACGGGCAGTTTTTCGACATCGAGGACGCGCCCGCGCTCGACAAGAAATACAAGCACGACATCGAGGTGGTGGTCGACCGCATCGTGGTGCGCGAGGGGCTGCAGTCGCGGCTGGCGGACAGCTTCGAGCAGGCGCTGAAGCTGGCCGATGGCCTGGCCTATGTGGACCCGGCGGACTCACCCAAACCGGACACCCAAATTCCGTTTGCTTCGAGCCAAGTCGAGAAGCAGGGTTCGGAGCAGGTGGACGCGGGTTTCTCGACTTCGCTCGAAACGAACGGGGATAAGAAGAAGGTCGCCGGCGAACACGCGCCCCCCGGCCGTATCGTGTTCAGCGAAAAGTTCGCCTGCCCCGTCTCCGGCTTCACCATCCCCGAGATCGAACCGCGGCTGTTCAGCTTCAACGCCCCGCAAGGCGCGTGCCCGGCCTGTGACGGCCTTGGCGAAAAGCTGATCTTCAGCGAGGAGCTGGTCGTCCCCAACGAGACGCTCTCCCTCAAAAAAGGCGCAATCGTGCCCTGGGCGAAGAGCCAGCCGCCCAGTCCCTATTACATGCAGGTTCTGGCCAGCCTCGCCCGCGAATTCGACTTCGCGCTGGACACGCCCTGGAACGAGCTCTCGGCGGAGGTCCAGCGCGTCATCCTGCACGGCACCGAGGGCCGCCCCGTCACGCTCCGCTTCATCGACGGCCGCAAGTCGTACGAGGTGAAGAAGCCGTTCGAAGGCGTGATCGGCAACCTCAATCGCCGCCTCCTCCAGACCGAGAGCGCCTGGATGCGCGAGGAGCTGGGCAAGTACCAGTCCGCCCAGCCGTGCGAGACCTGCCTCGGCGCCCGCCTCAAACCCGAGGCGCTGGCGGTCCGCATCGCCGGCCGCGACATCAGCCAGGCGACCCGCCTCTCGGTGGTCGACGCGCTCGCCTGGTTCACCGCGCTCCCGGCCCAGCTCTCCGACCAGCAGCGCGCCATCGCCGAGCGCATCCTGAAGGAGATCGTCGAGCGGCTCGGCTTCCTCAACAATGTCGGCCTCGATTATCTGAACCTCGACCGCACCTCCGGCACGCTGTCCGGCGGCGAAAGTCAGCGCATCCGCCTCGCCTCACAGATCGGCTCCGGCCTGTCGGGCGTGCTCTATGTGCTCGACGAGCCCTCGATCGGCCTCCACCAGCGCGACAACGACATGCTGCTGGCCACGCTCCGGCGGCTGCGCGACCTCGGCAACACCGTCATCGTCGTCGAGCATGACGAGGACGCGATCCGCACCGCCGACTATATCGTCGACATGGGCCCCGGCGCCGGCGCGCATGGCGGTGAGATCGTCGCGCAAGGCACGCTCGACGAGCTGCTCGCGCACGAAGACAGCATCACCGCCGATTATCTCTCCGGCCGGCGCGAGATCGAGGTCCCGAAGAAACGCCGCAAGGGCAATGGCAAGAAGCTGACCGTCCACGGCGCCCGCGCCAATAACCTCCGCAACGTCACGGCCAGCATCCCGCTCGGCACCTTTACCTGCATCACCGGCGTGTCGGGCTCCGGCAAGTCCAGTTTCACCATCGACACCCTCTATGCCGGCGCCGCCCGCGCGCTGAACGGGGCGCGGATGGTGTGCGGCCCGTGCGAAAAGATCAGCGGCCTCGAACATTGCGACAAGGTGATCGACATCGATCAGTCGCCGATCGGCCGCACCCCACGCTCCAACCCCGCCACCTATACCGGCGCCTTCACCCAGATCCGCGACTGGTTCGCCGGGCTGCCGGAGGCGCAGGCGCGCGGCTACAAGCCCGGCCGCTTCTCGTTCAACGTCAAGGGCGGCCGCTGCGAGGCCTGCACTGGCGACGGCCTCTTGAAGATCGAGATGCACTTCCTGCCCGACGTCTATGTGACGTGCGACGTGTGCCACGGCGCCCGCTACAATCGCGAGACGCTGGAGGTGAAGTTCAAGGGCAAGTCGATCGCCGACGTGCTCGACATGACCTGCGAAGACGCCGCCGAGTTCTTCAAGGCCGTGCCCGGCATCCGCGACAAGATGGCGATGCTGGTCGAGGTCGGGCTGGGCTATATAAAGGTCGGCCAGCAGGCGACGACCCTGTCCGGCGGCGAGGCCCAGCGCGTCAAGCTCGCCAAGGAACTCAGCCGCCGCAGCACCGGCCAGACGCTGTACATCCTGGACGAGCCCACGACGGGCCTGCACTTCGAAGACGTCCGCAAGCTCCTCGAAGTCCTCCACGCGCTGGTGGAACAGGGGAACTCGGTCGTCGTGATCGAACACAATCTGGATGTGATCAAGACCGCCGACTGGATCATCGACCTGGGGCCGGAAGGCGGGGTGAAAGGCGGCGAGATCGTCGCTGTCGGAACGCCGGAGACGGTGGCGAAGGAACCGCAAAGTTTCACGGGGGCGTATCTGAAGCCGCTGCTGGGGCGAGGACGCGTGAGGGCGCGAGTTGAGAAAGAGGCTGTGGCGGCGGAGTGAGGGCGTAAACGCAGCAGACAGAGGAAAGCTCTGAAAGGACATCAAGCTCGCAGAAATGCATCTACCTTAGCTAGCTCCGGCCACTTGCGCAGTGTCGCCAGACAAGCATCAATCGCCGCGATTATTGTTCTGAATGCCTCGTCGTAAGTAACTCGGAAAAGTGCTGAAATTGCCGCTGCAATATCTTTGCCGTGGTACCAGTGTTCTTGTGCGAGGTTGATTTGCGCCAAGTTTTGTAGTTCTTGCTCAAGTCTCTCCCGATCTGAAGTGCTCGACCGAGCATTCGCGTGGCAAGCACCCTTAAACTTCTCAATATCGGTAGCTTTATCGAAATCGCGGCCAACTACATAGCGACCGTATCGTGAATAGCTGGGTCCGAGAGTTGCAGCTATTGGTAGCGTTAGTCCACTTATGGCTGTCGCTACGCGCAGTCTCATAAGGGGGTAGCACATGTTGTACAAACGTTGCTTAAGACGTAGGTAATCTGCTGGTTCTTTGCCGAAGACATACAAAATATGAGAAAGCGAGCACTCGTTTAGAACGTATGACTCGAGGTCCGTGAGGTCAGTGTAGATAACCGATTGAATAGCGGGAGATACTTTGAACCTATCGATATCGGCATCTATAAAGAACAGAATCCTTCCGTCTAAATTCTGATGCTGGCGGATATGTTCAGCGAGCCAAAGAACCCGGCCTCGATTGCCACCATGGACAGGAGCAGGGATTTCTATTTCATCAATGGGAATAACGGACGCATTTATTCGTTCGGCTAAGGGCACAAGGCGCCGAAAAAACAGGGCGTCCCTAACGCCTTCTACAATCAGCATTGTACCCAAAGGATCTTGCTGTTGTAGAAGATAGACTAGTTCGCTTATCTTAGTCCTAGTCATATCATTCTATTGTTGAGAGCGTTTGCACGGCAAACCGATGTGCTGACGAAATCGCAGTGGAGTGCGTGCTTAAAAAGAACAGAGGGGCGGCGCCAGAGGCGCACTTTGACAGAGCGCCAATCAGACGCCTCTGCCAGCTCACGTGAAGAGATAGCTCTGGTTCGTCAATGGCGATGATTGTCCCTGTTCGTTCACACAGTAATGCTGCAACCATCATATATAGGAAGTGGAACTCGCCAGAGCTAAGGTCTTTTTCACTCAGCCGGCCAGATTGACTAATAATCTCAAATCCAGTTCTTGGAGCTATTCTAATCTTCTTACCTACGAAAAAGTCGTCCATGATTGTCTCGAATAGTGACAATCTGAGTGCAATAAGGTCTCTAGCTTGGCTACGGTTCTCATGAACTTCAACATAGCTAGCTAGCAAAGCTAGCGCATGTTGTTCATCTCTATATTCTATATTTCCAAGCAGACTGGCCAAAGTCTCCAATTCTTCATCATCAGTCTGAAGTCCAAATCGAGCATTAAGTTGGTTTTTGTCGCGGATCGCATTTACACGTTTCAGTAGGCTATCCGGTTCATAGTCCAACTTGGGTTGAGAAAATTGCTTCAATATTCTTGGGAGAAGCTCAAGCTCCTCGGCCTGGAAGAAGCGTCGGTAGTTGACTTGCGCCTCTCTCAAGAAATCCCTGACTCTGCTCGCGAGACTTTTCGTTCGAACCCTTGGCCTCAAGTCGCCGGTTCGGGGATCCATTATGAGGTCGCCAGACGATTTTGCTTCCACCTCCAAGGATCGCTCGATTGTGAGAAGCTCGAAATCGATCCCTCTCAGGAGCGGCAGTGCCTCGTGCCTATAGGCGCTGATTGCCGCCTGTTGGGACGGAGTGTACGATCCATGATCCCGGTCACGGACGAGGGGAACGCGATGATTCCGAAAAGTCGCCACAAGCGAAAAGTCCGGATTGTCCGCTTCGAATTCGACCCCAAGCACATCACCAGTCGACAGCTTTAGTTGAGCTCGAGCAAAAGGAACCTTGCGAAAGGGATCGAAGTCCAGTCCCTCTACAATCCCAGCTATCATACGCATGATTGTGGTTTTGCCGGTCCCGTTTTGTCCTTCAACAATTAGGATTTCGGGCTCCGACGCCTGAGGAGACATCTGGGGAAACGTGATCGTATGATTCAAGTACCCAAACAGGCCTTCGATTGAGAAGCTTTCGAGAGACACCCCCGGGTTGGTATCAAGGCCCTCGTCTTCTTTCTCCGATACTGCCATCTGGTCGTCCGCTATTACCAAAACTTGATCCTAAGCGCTCCTACCGTCACTGCACAAGAGTCCGTTTCTAGAGTGCGATGACTCGCCTCGCGCAAACTGGCCATCCGCTTGCGCGCGCGTTCCTCCGCATAGGCCAGGGGATCGGGTCCACCCCGGGGGGCGAGGGCATGAGCCGCCTTTGGGGGTTCATGAACCGAGGGGGGCGCGGCGGCTGTGCGTGACAAAGGCAGGAGTCATGTCGCGGCCGTAGAGCCAGACGAAGCGCTAGTCGGGCGTCAGCGCCGCCACGAAGCCTGTTCGAGCTAGCCAAAGGGCTCCGCGCCCTCTCAAAGGATGTCGAGAGGCCGACCATGCCGAGCGAAGTCGAGGGAGCCCCGCCTTCTGTTTCGCCCCTGACTGACGCAAGCAGAACAAAGAGACAACAAAAATCTGTCCTACTCGCTGCCGCCCGGCTATAATCGGCGCATGGCCTTGCTCCTGATCCGCGCACCCTCGCGCCTCCCGTTCGCGGCACGTATTCCGGCGGAGGCGCTGCACTGCAACCCAGCATGGCCAGTGGGACCATTGGTGACCTTTCGCGATCCGGTGGCAGGCAAAGAGTGGCTCCGCCGCGTTGGCGGGCCTGGACTGGAGGCATGATGCCGAAGCTTTCCGAGCAGTTCGCCCATCTCGGCCGCGGCGGCTCCGCGACGGTGCAGCCGGTCTTTTCCGGCATGGAGTGGTACGAGGCCTATGGTGCCCGCACCGCCGGCGAC